>LWDU01037637.1_pt1 | contig 112730 bp, 98 predicted proteins | sample 727161 | NCBI WGS metagenome assembly LWDU01 (sample SAMN04566230, study PRJNA314399) | hydrothermal vent metagenome | isolation source: deep sea hydrothermal plume seawater | place: Mexico: Gulf of California, Guaymas Basin | collected 2004-07-11
TTTAATCTCCCTTGCTCACTGAGCCATCGCAGACAAGCAACACTTGCAAGAGGTGTACATAGATGTACTTGCAGCGTGTCCTGGACGGGCATACCCGATCCCGGTGCGGGCTCTCTGGAGGGAAAAGCCTCTGGGATCCTGCCGGGAGCTGCGCTCCCTTTCGCGGGCTAGGCCCGCTCCCACAGCACGCTCCCACAAGGGTAGAGCAGAGGTTGGCGGCCCCCGCTGGAGGGGCCGCCGCCTAGAAGATCTGTTCCGGCGAGCGGCCGTCGCCGCTGTGCGGCGCTTCCAGTTCCGGGACATTGTCCTCGCGGAAGTATTCGAAGATCGCGGTTTCGTTCTCCGGCCGGGCCTGCAGGCCGCTGTCCGGGTCGATGCGCACCGACACCACGCCCGGCGGTTGCGGCGGCTGGATCTCCTCGACGCCGTCCAGGGCCGTGCCCATGTAGTCGATCCAGGTGGGCAGGGCGGCGCGGCCGCCGTACTCGCCGTTGCCCAGCGACGCCGGGTTGTCGAAGCCAACCCAGACGGTGGCCACCAGCGCCGGGGAGTAACCGGAGAACCAGGCATCCACCTGGTCGTTGGTAGTCCCGGTTTTGCCGGCCAGGTCCGAGCGGCCCAGGCGGCGGGCGTCCCGGCCGGTGCCGCGTTTGACCACGTCCTGGAGGATGGAATGCATCAGCCAGGCGGTGTTTTCGTCGATCACCCGGGGCGCCATGGTCGGCGGTGGCTGGATCGGTTTGCCGTCTTCGTCGGTTTCCGGCTCCGCGGCGACCTCGCTGTCGGCGGTGACCACCGCGCAGGGGGCTTCACAGCGCTCCACCCGCGGGGCCTTCCAGAGCACCTTGCCGTCCTTGTCCTCGATGCGCTCGATGAACCAGGGGTCCACCCGGTAGCCGCCGTTGGCGAACACCGAATAGGCGCGGGCGATCTCCAGCGGGGTCACCGAGGCGCTGCCCAGTGCCAGCGACAGGTCGCGCTGGAAACGTTTGGTGGGCAGCCCGAAGCGGTCCAGGGTGTTCATCGCCTGGCTGATGCCGATCTGACGGAGGATGCGGATCGACACCAGATTGAGCGAGCGGTAGAGCGCTTCGCGCAGCCGCGTCGGGCCGTAGAAGCGGTTGCTGGCGCCGGTCGGGCGCCAGGCGTCCTTCAGGTTGTCGTCGTCGAACACCAGGGGCGCGTCATTAATAATGGTGGCCGGGGTAAAGCCGCTTTCCAGCGCGGCGGTGTAGATGAAGGGTTTGAACACCGAGCCGGCCTGGCGGCGGGCCTGCAGCGCGCGGTTGAACTTGGAGGCGTAGAAGCTGTAGCCGCCTTGCATGGCTTCAACGGCGCCGGTGTCCGGGTTCAGTGAGATCAGCGCGGACTGGGCCTCCGGCAATTGCGCCAGGCGCCAGCTGGCGGCGTCGTCGCCGCCGCCGTTCGGGCGCACGTAGACCACGTCGCCGGGGGTCAGCACGTCGGACGCGGTTTGAGGCGCCTCGCCCACGTAGCCTTTATTAAGCGCCGGTCGCGCCCAGCGGATGGCGTCCCAGTCCAGCACTACCTGCTTGCCGTCGCGCAGCAGGGCCGCCGCCTGGCGATCCCGGACCGCGGTCACCGCGGCGGTGCGCAGCGGGCCGTAGTCCGCCTGGTCCTTGAACTGTTCCACCCAGGCGACCAGGTCTTCGTCGAGTTCGTCGGGAAGGTCCGGTTCTTTTTCCTTGGCCATTTCCGGTTCCGGTTTGTCGGTGTCGGGGGCGGCCTCGGTGTCCCGGTCGGCGGGCCAGTCGAGCTCCGGCAGGTCGCCGGCGTCGATGCGCGCCAGCGGGCCGCGCCAGCCGTGGCGCTCGTCGTAGGCGTGCAGGCCCTGGCGCAGGGCGGTGACGGCGGCGTTCTGGCGCTCGCTGTTGAGGGTGGTGACGATGCGCAGGCCTTCGGTATACAGGTCCGGCTCCACCAGGTCTTCCGCCAGTACCCGGGCCACTTCGCCCATGTAGGCGCCTTCCACTTCCGGCCGGGCGGCGTGATAGCGGGCGGTCACCGGCGCGGCCTGGGCGGCTTCCCGTTGTTCGCGGTCAATGGCGCCGGTTTCTTCCATGCGGAACAGAATCCAGTTGCGCCGCTGACGCGCCCGCTCCGCGTTGGTGATCGGGTTGTACGCCGACGGTGCCTTGGGTAGACCGGCGATCATCGCCCATTGCGGCAACGACAGGTCCTTGATCGACTTGCCGTAATAGACCTGGGCGGCGGCCTCCGCGCCGTAGGCCCGGTGCCCCAGGTAGATCTTGTTCAGATACAGCTCGAGGATTTCCTCCTTCTCGAGAATCCGTTCGATCTGGATCGCCAGTACGATCTCGTTGAACTTGCGCAGGAAGCGCTGCTCCCGGTCGAGGAAGAAGTTGCGCGCCACCTGCATGGTGATGGTGGAGCCGCCGGAGCGGATCTCCTGGTAGCGAAGCAGCTCCAGAGCGGCGCGCAGCAGGCCCTTGGGGTCGACCCCGGGGTGCTCGAAGAAGCGCTCGTCCTCGGCGGCCAGCACCGCCTGGATGAACGGTTCGGGCACCTCTTCATAGGTGATCGGCTCGCGGCGCTTCTCGCCGTACTCGGCGATCAGTTTGTGATCGCTGGTATAGATGCGCAGCGGAATCTGGTATTCGACCTCGCGGATCGCGCCGGCGGCGGGCAGCTGTGGCGCCAGGTATAAATAGCAGGCGGCGAGGACCAGAAGAGCGCCGCCGGCACCGGCCAGGGCGAGAAGAACGAGGGAGCGGATCCAGACGACGGTAGAGCGCATAAAGTGGCAACGGCTGTGGCGATCAGAAGAAAGGGCTAGCAGACCCGTGAAGCAGGTCATTATACGGTGGAAAGGTTGTTGTGATCTAATATCTGTTCTGTTATTACTTACTCCTAAAGTGATTAGGCATAAGAATCACGTAAGTATATATTTTTGAAGTAAAAACATCTCTAAAACAATCACACGGGACGACGACTGTGCTGCCTTTTCTCAGAAAAAAGGCCCAGACACTGCTGGGGATCGATATCAGTTCCACCGCGGTTAAGTTGCTGGAATTGTCCAGAACGGGGAACCGCTACAAGGTTGAAAGTTACGGCGTCGAACCGCTAACGCCAAACGCCGTGGTGGAAAAGAACATCAATGACGTTGAGGGGGTCGGGGATGTGGTCGCCCGTCTGGTGGGCCGTGCCCGTCCGGGGATCAAGACGTCCGCGGTGGCCGTGCCCGGCTCGGCGACCATCACCAAGGTGATTGAAATGGACGCCTCGCTGAGCGAGGACGACATGGAAAATCAGCTCCGGGTGGAAGCCGATCAGTATATTCCGTTTCCGCTGGACGAGGTCCGCATGGACTTCCAGGTGGTCGGTCCGGTGGAGGACAACCCGGAGCGGGTGGAAGTGCTGGTGGTGGCGTCGCGCACCGAGAACGTGGAAATGCGCGCCGACGCCCTGGAGATCGGCGGGCTGCAGCCCAAGGTGGTGGATGTGGAGGCCTACGCCATGGAGCGGGCCTTTCAGTTGATCCTGCCCGGCCTGCCCAACGCCGAGGAGCTGGATACCGTGGCGGTGTTCGATATCGGCGCCACCATGACCACGCTCAATGTGTTCCACCAGGGGCGCAGCGTGTACACCCGCGAGCAGTTGTTCGGCGGCAAGCAGCTCACCGAGGAAATTCAGCGGCGCTACGGCATCTCCATGGAGGAGGCCGGGCTGGCGAAGAAGACCGGCGAGCTGCCGGAGGACTACGAAAACGAGGTCCTGCAGCCGTTCAAGGACGCCATCGTCCAGCAGATCAACCGCTCCCTGCAGTTTTTCTACGGTTCCACTCAGTTCAACGAAGTGAACTACATCCTGCTCGCCGGCGGCTCCGCCTCGATTGACGGACTGCCCGACCTGATTCAGCAAAAGGTGGGCACCGGATGCTCCCTGGCCAATCCCTTCGCCGATATGGCATTGGCCAACAAGGTTAACGCCAAGGCGCTCGAGAACGACGCGTCAGCGATGATGATCGCCTGTGGCCTGGCCCTGAGGAGCTTCGAGCAATGACAACCATGATTAACCTGCTCCCCTGGCGCGAAGAGCGACGCAAGCAGCGCCAGCATGAGTTCATCGCCATGCTGGCGTTCGCCGCGCTGCTGGCGGGTCTGATTTTCTGGCTCTGGAAGGGCATGGTGGAAGGCCAGATCGCCGACCAGCAGACCCGCAATAACCATATCCAGAGCGAGATCGCCAAGCTGGATACACAAATCAAGGAAATCAACGAGTTGCAGCGCCGCCGTGACCAGCTGGTGGCGCGCATGAAGGTGATTCAGGAGCTGCAGGGCAACCGGCCGACCATCGTCTATGTGTTCGACCAGCTGGTGCGCACCCTGCCCGAAGGCGTGTACTACACGCTGGTGGAACGGACCGGTGACAGCTACCGGATCGAGGGGGTGGCGGAGTCCAACAACCGGATTTCGCGGCTGATGCGTAACCTGGCCGCTTCGGACTGGTTCGTGGAGCCCAACCTGCTCAACGTGAACGCTCTGGACGAGAGCCAGCGCGATGCCGACGGCGAGGACAGCGCCCAGGCCAACACCTTTGCGCTGACGGTGAAGCAAGGCTCGCCGCGTAGCGATGACGAGGAGGCCGGGCAATGAAAGCGTCCGAACTGAAGAACCTGGATGTGCGCGAGCTGATCGACGAGCTCAACAGCCTGGATTTCGAGAACGTCGGCGGCTGGCCGATGCCGGTCAAGATCGGTGCCGCGGTGCTGGTGTTCGGCTTCGTTCTCGGCCTGGGCTATTTCCTGAGCATCAAGGATCTCAATACCCGCCACGAGCAGCTGCAGCGCGAGGAAGTCACGCTGCTGGAAAGCTTCGAGCAGAAGGCGTTCCGCGCCCATAACCTGGACCAGTACCGCCAGCAACTGGTGGAGCTGGAAGCCAGCTTTGAAACCCTCAAGAGCCAGCTGCCCAAGGACACCGAGGTGCCCGGGCTGCTCGAGGACATCACGCATACCGGTCTCGGCAGCGGCCTGGAGTTCGAAACCATTGCCCTGAAGGACGAAATCGAGAAGGAGTTCTACGCGGAGTTGCCCATTGATATCCAGGTGAGCGGCGATTACCACGGTTTCGGTGCTTTCGTGTCCGGGGTGGCGGCGCTGCCGCGCATCGTTACCCTGCATGATTTCAAGATCGTGCCGGTCAAGGAGGAAGCCGGGTCGCGGGGCATGCTGGACATGTCGATCACCGCCAAGACCTACCGTTACGCCGGGGGCGATGATGACGGTGGCGGTCAGGGTACGGAGAAGAATAACCGGGCCAAAGGCGGCCGGTCCTGAGGGGAACGAACATGAATGGACGTAAATCCATTGCGTACGGATTGGTGCTGGTGGCGGCCGTCGCGCTGCTGCAAGGCTGCGGCTCCGGTGCCGGCATCAATGAGCTGGACGCGCGGATGACGGAGATCAAGGCGCGTCCGAGGGGCCGGATCGAGCCACCGCCGGAGTTCAAGCCGATCGCCACCTACACCTACGCGGCGCATAAGCTGCGGGCGCCGTTTTCGCGGCCGGTGGACGAAAAGCTGCTGGAGGTGCCGGAGGGACGTCCGGTGGAGCCGGATCTGAGCCGGCCCAAGCAATATCTGGAGGGCTTCAGCCTGGATGCGCTGGCCATGGTGGGCACCATCACCAAGCCCGGCAATCCTCTGGAAGCCCTGATCGAAGACCCCACTGGCTCGGTGACTCGGGTACGGGTGGGAAGTTACATGGGTAGGAACTTCGGACGCGTGGTGGAAGTGTCCAACGACCAGATCGCGCTGGTCGAGATCGTCCCGGATGGACAGGACGGCTGGGTGGAACGCTCCCGAAACATTTCGCTTGCTGAATAACCGCTGCTGGGGATGCCAGTTATGATTATCTTCACATCAACAAAAACAAGGGCTGCGTCCCGGCGTTGGGCGGCTTTGCTGCTGATGCTGGTGGGGTTGAGCGCGGCCACCCTGGGGCGAGCGGCGACGGTAACCGACCTGCGCGCCAACACCCTGCCCGGCGACGGCGTGGAAGTGCGCGTGTCCTTCGAGGGCGACGCCCCGGAGGTCAAGGGCTACAGCATTGAGCAACCGGCGCGCGTGGCGCTGGATCTGCTCGACACCCGTAACCAGATCGAGGTGAAAGAACACAATCTGGGCTCCGGCAATGTCCGCAGCCTGATGGTGCTCGGCGCCAAGGAACGAACCCGCCTGATCTTCAACCTGGACCAGCTGACCGGCTATAAAACGCGGATCGAAGGCCAGGAGCTGGTGATCACCCTGGGCGCGGACAACGCCACCCCGTCCATGGACCCGGCCAGCGAGACCGTGCAGCGCAAGGTGGCGCCCAGCAGCGCCGGCGTGCGTGATATTGATTTCCGTCGCGGCGACGACGGCGAAGGCCGCGTGCTGGTGGAGCTGGCGGACGACGCCATGCCGGTGGACGTGCGCGAAGAGGGCGGCCGTATCATTGCCCGTTTCGTGGGCGCCGATGTGGAAGAGGACCTGCTGCGCCGGCTGGACGTCAGCGACTTCGCCACCCCCGTGCAGTTCGTCGACACCAAGGAAGTGGACGGCAGCACCGTGATCACCATCGAGCCGGAAGGCAGCTGGGACTATCTGGCCTACCAGGCGGACAACCAGTTCAGCATCAATGTTAAGCCGCTCACCGTGGCCGAGAAGGACCGCCAGCGCCGCGATGCCTTCAAATACACCGGCGAGAAACTGTCGCTGAATTTCCAGGACATCGAAGTGCGCTCGGTGCTGCAGCTGATCGCCGACTTCACCGACCTGAACCTGGTGGCGTCCGACACCGTCAGCGGCAAGATCACCCTGCGCTTGCAGAGCGTACCCTGGGATCAGGCGCTGGATCTGATCCTCAAGACCAAGGGCCTGGACAAGCGCAAGGTAGGCAACGTGCTGCTGGTGGCGCCGGCGGACGAAATCGCCGCCCGCGAAAAGCAGGAGCTGGAAAGCCAGAAACAGCTGGCGTCCCTGGCGCCGCTGCGCACCGAGTACATCAGCATCAACTATGCCCGCGCCGAGGAGCTCAAGGCACTGATCACCTCTCAGGGCGGTGAAGGCTCCGCCCTGGTCAGCGGGCGCGGCTCGGTGACCGTGGACCAGCGCACCAACACGCTGATCGTTCAGGACACCGTGGCCAAGCTGCAGGAAATCCGCGGCCTGATTCAGCAGCTCGACATTCCGGTTCAGCAGGTGCTGATCGAGGCCCGTGTGGTGATCGCCAGCACCGACGTGGCCGACGAATTCGGCGTGCGCTGGGGCGGTCTCGCCTACAACGGCGACAGCCTGGTCAACGACGGCAAGAGCGTGGCGATCTCCGGTCGCCAAACTTCCCTGCGCGAACTGCACTACGCCAATATCAACCGGGCAGACGACGGCTCCCTGGGTCAGTTCAAGCAGTTCGACGAACAGCAGAACAACGACCTGATCGTCGACATGGGCGTGGCCTCCCAGGAAGCCACCCGCTTCGCGATCGGTTTCACCTCCCTGGATTCCGGCCTGATCGAGCTGGAGCTGTCCGCCCTGGAAGCGGAAGGCCACGGTGAACTGGTGGCCACGCCCAAGGTTCTGACCGCCGATCAGCAGCCGGCGGTGATCGCCTCCGGTCAGCAGGTGCCCTTCAACGTGGCCACCCCGTCCGGCGCCACCGCGGTGGAGTTCATCGAGGCGGAACTGCGCCTCGAAGTGACCCCGCAGGTGACCCCGGAAGGCGACGTGATCATGCAGCTCAAGGTCAACAACGACTCCCTGGGCACCGACACCAGCGCGCCGACCGTCAACACCAACCGGGTGGAAACCACGGTTCTGGTCAATGACGGCGAAACCGTGGTTTTGGGCGGCATTTTCCAGCAGGAAAAGATAGAATCCACGGTCAAAACCCCCTTCCTGGGTGATATCCCCTGGTTGGGCGCCCTGTTCCGCAAGAAGGTGAACCGTGATAACAAGCAGGAACTGCTGATCTTTATCACGCCTCGCCTGGTGAAAGACGCAATGGCTAGTCGGTGAACCCAAAGGATTCCACATCTCTCTATCTGGTCGGCCCCATGGGTGCGGGTAAAAGCACCCTGGGCCGACATCTCGCCCACGTTCTGGGCCGTCCGTTTTACGACTCCGACCGCGTGATCGAAGAGAAAACCGGTGCCGACATCCCCTGGATCTTCGATATGGAAGGCGAGGAGGGGTTTCGACGCCGCGAGCGCGACGTGATCGACGAACTGACCGGCATGACGGGTATCGTCCTGGCCACCGGCGGCGGCGTGGTCACCCAGGAGGAGAACCGCCGCCACCTCCATGAGCGTGGCTGCGTGGTCTATCTGTGGACGCCGGTGGAGGTGCAACTGGCCCGCACCCGCAACGACCGCAACCGGCCGCTGCTGCAGACCAGCGACCCGGAGGCCCGTCTTCAGGCGCTGTTCCAGGAACGCGATCCGCTCTACCGGGAAGTGGCGCACGGCGTGGTCTCCACCGCTTCCGGTAACCTCAAGAAAGTGACCGATCAGGTACTCGGTTGTCTGGCCGACCACGCCAGCCGATAATGCCCGCACTCCCACTCCGCTTTACGAGGCCGTATGCAGAAGCTTGATGTGTCGCTGGCCGAACGCAGCTACCCTATTTATATCGATCGCGGCCTGCTCGGGCAGGACCTGATCCGCGGCCATGTGCGCGGCAATCAGGTGATGGTGGTCACCAACGAGACCATCGCCCCGCTTTACCTGGACGCGGTCACCCGCGGTCTGGGCGACCTGCAGTGCGACACCCTGATCCTGCCGGACGGTGAGCAGCATAAAACCCTGGCCACGCTGGAGCGTATTTTCGACGCCCTGATGGCCCACCGGCATTCGCGTACCACCACGCTGGTGGCGCTGGGCGGCGGCGTGATCGGCGATATGGTGGGGTTCGCCGCCGCCTGCTACCAGCGCGGCGTGGACTTCATCCAGGTGCCCACCACGCTGCTGGCGCAGGTGGATTCCTCGGTGGGCGGCAAGACCGCCGTCAACCACCCGCGCGGCAAGAACATGATCGGCGCCTTCCATCAGCCGCGCGCGGTGGTGATCGACACCGCCGTGCTCGACACCCTGCCGGAGCGGGAATTCGCCGCCGGGATGGCGGAGGTGATCAAGTACGGCTTGATCCGCGACCCGGAATTCTTCCAGTGGCTGCTGGACAATCAGGCGGCGCTGGCCGCCCGCGACACGGCGCCGGTGGCGGAAGCGATCCTGCGCAGCTGCCGCAACAAGGCCGAGGTGGTGGCCGCCGATGAAACCGAGCAGGGCAACCGCGCGCTGCTTAATCTGGGCCACACCTTCGGCCATGCCATGGAGACCTTTACCGGCTACCGGGACTGGCTGCATGGTGAGGCGGTGTCCGCCGGCATGGTGATGGCGGCGCGCATGTCCCTGGAACTGGGCTGGCTGAAGCAGGCCGACCTGGACCGGGTGAGCGACAGTCTGGCGGCCTGGAAGCTGCCGGTGACCGCGCCGGAAGGGATGGCGCGGGCGGATTTCAGCGAGCTGATGGCGCTGGATAAAAAGGTACAGAACGGCCGCCTGCGGCTGGTGTTGCTGAACCAAATCGGTGATGCCCTGGTCACAGGCGAATACGACCCGAACGCATTGACGCGAACGCTCGAGGCCTTTTGTGAGAGATGAGGATTTTTTCTACGAGGGCGCCGAGCGCGGCGACCTTCTCGACGCCCTGAACGGCCACGCCCACGACGGCGCCACCACGGTGCTGGAAGGCGAGGCCGGCAGCGGCGTCTCCACCCTGCTGGGCATGCTCTCCATGTCCCTGGTGGGGGACTTCGAACTGATCCGCCTGGACGGCGCCGAGGAGCTGGGCGCCAACGCGGTGGTGGACGCCATGCTGGTGCACTTCGATATCGAGCGCGCCGACCTGGCCGACACCCTCAAACAGACGCTGGCCGACACCAGCCTGGTGATCGTGGTGGACAACGCCCACCTGGCCCCCTCCGAGGCCCTGGCCACCATGGCGTCCCTGAAGACCAAGCTGGGGCAGCGCCTCACCTATGTGTTCGGTGGCGAGCCGGGCAGCGCCGAGCACCTGCGTGACGCCGGGTTGAGCGTGGAAGACGTGCTGGTGCTGCCGCCGCTGGACGCGGACGACGTGGCCGTATTCGCCGATCAGGGCTTCGCCCTGGCGCTGGACGACCAGGAGGCCCGCGATCTGAGCGAAGAGAGCGACGGCCGCATCGCGGCGCTGCTGCCGATGCTGGAGGCAAGAGCCGGCGGCGGTGGCGGCCTGCTGGCCAACAAGCCGGTGCCCTGGCGGCACGGTCTGGCGGTGGGCGCGCTGGTGCTGGTGGTGCTGGTGCTGTGGCTGGCCAGCGGCGGTGACGACGAAGCCGATCAGGATCAGGTGGTGAGCCTGGACCTGCCCAAGGAGCCGGTGGCCGAGGCACAAGATCCGGCGGAGCCGGCCCCGCAAGCCACGCAAAGCGAGAGTTCGGCACGCAGCGGCGAACGCGGCGACCCGGAAACCACCCGCCGCGCGCTGGCCGAATACCACGATTCCGCCCGCACCTTCGAAGAGGCGGAAAACGTGCCGGAGCAGGTGGCCGCCGAGCCGGCAGCGGAAGACGCGCGCACGCCGCCGGCGCCGGAAGCCCCGGAGCCCGCCGGTGAGCAGGCCGCCACGGCCGATGCTGAGCCCGCCGAGGCCGAACCCGCCGAAGCCGCGCCTTCCGAGCCGCGCGCCTCCCAAACCAATCCGGAACCCGCCGAAACGGCGCAGGAAGAAACGCCGGACACTGTTTCCAGCGGCGAGCCGCAATTGTCCGGGCTGGACGCCCGCCTCGGTTACCAGCAGGAAGACTGGCTGGCCACCCGCGACGATGGGGAGTGGTTTCTGCAGCTGGTGGCCACCGGCCGAGAAGACGGCGCGCGCGGGGTACTTGACCAGATCGACCGTAACGGCGCCTACTACCGGGCGGAACGGGGCGATGAACGGGTCTACCTGGTGCTGGCGGGCCCCTATTCCAGCCGTGACGCGGCTTTGGCGGCCCGGGACGAACTGCCCGAGGCGCTGCGGCGCGGCGGCCCCTTCCCGCGGGATATGGGCTCGATACGCAACGAATTGCGCTAGGGTTGCCCGGGGCGCGGTCCACCCGGCACTGTGCGCTTTGGACGGTGCCCTCTTCCCGTTTGTGGCTGATCGGCGCAAAGTGTAGAATGCACATCCCTTTTTTGCCGTCGCCGTCTTTTCGACGCCTGTTCCGCCTTCTGTAAGTCTCTGAATTTCAAGAGGAAAGGTTTTGATGCAGCAGAATTCCAAGCTGGTGCGTGGGCTCTATGAGCCCGGAGAATTCCGGGACAACTGTGGTTTCGGCCTGATCTCTCACATGGAGGGCAAGGCCAGCCACGAGCTCCTGCAAACCGCGATCGAAGCACTCACCTGCATGACTCACCGGGGCGGCATTAATGCCGATGGAAAAACCGGTGACGGCTGCGGTCTGTTGCTGAAAAAGCCCGACTCCTTCTTCCGCAAGGTGGCCGGCGAGCAGGGTATCGACCTGCCCGACACCTATGCCGTGGGGATGGTCTTCACCCACCCGGACGCCGAGCGCGCCCGCGCCCAGAAAGCGGTGCTCCAGGAGCAGATGGAAGCCCAGGGCGTCAACGTGCTGGGCTGGCGGGAAGTGCCCACGGACCCGTCCTGCCTGGGCGATCTGGCCAAGCAGTCGCTGCCCGGTTTCCACCAGGTGCTGGTGGCCGCCGAGGGCGACACCGACGACCAGCTCAACCGGCGTCTGTTCTTCGCCCGCCGGCACGCGGAAAAGCGCATCGAAGCGGACGGCTATTTCTACGTCTGCTCGCTGTCCGCGGCGGTGGTTTCCTATAAAGGCCTGATGATGCCGGTGGACCTGCCGGCGTTTTATCCGGATCTCAGCGACGAGACCATGGAAACCGCCATCGTGGTGTTCCACCAGCGGTTCTCCACCAACACCTCGCCGCAGTGGCCGCTGGCCCAGCCGTTCCGTTACCTGGCCCACAATGGTGAGATCAACACCATCCAGGGCAACCGCAACTGGGCGCTGGCGCGGGAGAACAAGTTCGAGAACGAACTGCTGCCGAACCTCAGCGACCTGAGCCCGCTGGTCAACCGCGAAGGGTCCGACTCCTCAAGCATGGACAACATGCTGGAAGTGCTGGTTTCCGGCGGTATGGACCTGTTCCGCGCGGTGCGCATGATGGTGCCGCCGGCCTGGCAGAACGTGGAAACCATGGACGCGGATCTGCGCGCCTTCTATGAATACAACTCCATGCACATGGAGCCGTGGGACGGCCCCGCCGGTCTGGTGATGACCGACGGCCGCCACGCGGTCTGCATGCTCGATCGCAACGGCCTGCGTCCGGCCCGCTGGGTGATCACGAAGAACGGCTTTATTACGCTGTCCTCCGAGATCGGCGTGTACAGCTATCAGCCGGAAGACGTGGTCGCCAAGGGCCGTGTCGGCCCCGGCCAGATTCTCGCCGTCGACATCGAGAAGGGCGAGCTGCTGCACACCAGCGACATCGATAACCGTCTCAAGGTGCGCCACCCCTATCGTCAGTGGCTCAAGGAAAGCGCGCTGCGCATCGAAGCCAACTACGACCACGAAGTGGAGCGTACCGACGACATCGATCCGCAGGATCTGCTGAGCTACCAGAAGTTCTTCCAGATCAGCTTCGAAGAGCGCGATCAGGTGATCCGTCCGCTGGCGGAAGCCGGCCAGGAAGCTACCGGTTCCATGGGCGACGACACCCCCATGGCGGTGCTCAGCGAACGTCAGCGCCCGCTCTATGATTACTTCCGGCAGCAGTTCGCGCAGGTCACCAACCCGCCCATCGACCCGCTCCGCGAAGCGATCGTGATGAGCCTGGAAACCTGCGTCGGTTCGGAACGGAACGTGTTCGAGGAAACCTCCGACCACGCCGACCGGGCGATTCTGTCCACGCCGGTGTTGTCCCATTCCAAGTTCACCAACCTGCTGAAGATCGACCGGCCCGGCTACAGCCACGCCCGGTTGTCGCTCCATTACCAGCCCGATCAGGGGCTGGAAAGCGCGGTCAAGGCGCTGTGCGAACAGGCCGCCCAGGCGGTGCGCGACGGCAAGATCATCCTGGTGCTGTCGGATCACGGCATCCAGCAGGACCAGCTCACTATCCACGCGCTGATGGCCACCGGCGCGGTGCACCATCACCTGACCGCCTGCGGCCTGCGCAGTGACGCCAACATCGTGGTGGAAACCGCCACCGCCCGTGACGCGCACCACTTCGCGGTGCTGTTCGGTTTTGGCGCCACCGCCGTCTACCCCTACCTCACCTACGATGTGATCGCGGACATGGTGAAAAGCGGGGAGCTGATCGGTGATCCGGTGGAGCTGCAGAAGAATTTCCGCAAGGGCATCAACAAGGGCCTGATGAAGATCCTTTCCAAGATGGGGATCTCCACCATTACCTCCTACCGTGGCGCCCAGCTGTTCGAAGCGGTGGGCGTGGCCAGCGAGGTGGTGGACCTGTGCTTCCGCGGTGTGCAAAGTCGCATCGAAGGCGCCGGGTTCGAGGACTTCGAGAACGATCAGAAGATCATCGCCCGGGACGCCTGGAAGCAGCGTAAACCGATTGATCCGGGCGGTGTGCTCAAGTACATCCATGGCAAGGAGTACCACGCCTTCAATCCGGACGTGATCCATGCCCTGCACCGGGCCACCCAGGACGGCGACTATGACGCGTACAAGGAGTACGCGGCGCTGGTCAACGATCGGCCCATCGCCACCCTGCGTGACCTGCTGCACGTGCGCCAGGACGTCGCCGCGATCGATCTGGACGAGGTCGAGCCGATCGAGAACATTCTGCCGCGCTTCGACTCCGCGGGCATGTCCCTGGGCGCGCTCAGCCCGGAGGCCCACGAGGCCATCGCCACGGCGATGAACCGTCTGGGCGGTCGCTCCAACTCCGGTGAAGGTGGCGAGGACCCGGCCCGTTTCGGTACCGAGCGGGTGTCCAAGATCAAGCAGATCGCTTCCGGCCGTTTCGGCGTGACCCCGCACTACCTGGTCAACGCGGAAGTGCTGCAGATCAAGGTGGCCCAGGGCGCCAAGCCCGGCGAGGGTGGCCAGCTGCCCGGCGGCAAGGTGAACGCCCTGATCGCCCGCCTGCGGCACTCGGTGCCCGGCGTGACGCTGATTTCACCGCCGCCGCACCACGACATCTACTCCATCGAGGACCTGGCGCAGCTGATCTTCGACCTCAAGCAGGTCAACCCGGCGGCCCAGGTGTCGGTGAAGCTGGTGTCCGAACCCGGTGTCGGCACGGTGGCGTCCGGCGTGGCCAAGGCCTACGCCGACCTGATCACCATCTCCGGTTACGACGGCGGTACCGCGGCCAGCCCGCTGACCTCGATCCGCTATGCCGGCTCCCCGTGGGAGCTGGGGCTGTCCGAGGCGCACCAGGCGCTGCGCGCCAACGACCTGCGCGACAAGATCCGCTTGCAGACCGATGGCGGTCTGAAGACCGGTCTGGACGTGATCAAGGCGGCCATTCTGGGCGCCGAGTCGTTCGGTTTCGGCACCGTGCCGATGGTGGTGCTGGGCTGTAAGTACCTGCGTATCTGTCACCTGAACAACTGCGCCACCGGCGTCGCCACTCAGCGTGAGGACCTGCGTCAGGAGCACTTTATCGGCGCGCCGGAACTGCTGATCAACTACTTCACTTTCGTGGCGCGGGAAGTGCGTGAGCTGCTGGCGGCGCTGGGCGTGAAGAGCCTGCCGGACCTGATCGGCCGCACCGATCTGCTCGAGCGCATCGAAGGCAACACCGACAAGCAGAAGCGTCTGGATCTGACGCCCATGCTGCGCAACGACCACATCGCCGCGGACAAGCCGACCCATTGCCAGGTGGAGCGCAACGAGCCGTTCGACAAGGGCACGCTCAACCGCAAGATGGTGGAGGAAATGCGCACCGCCGTGGAGAACAAGTCAGGCGGCTCGTTCCACTACACCATCACCAACTGCGACCGCTCCGTGGGCGCCACGGTGTCCGGTGAAATCGCCAAGCACCACGGCAACCTGGGCATGGACCACGCGCCGATCCGGGCGCGCTTCACCGGCACCGCCGGCCAGAGCTTCGGTGTGTTCAACGCCGGCGGCCTGCACCTGTACCTGGAAGGCGACGCCAACGATTACGTCGGCAAGGGCATGGCCGGGGGCAAGGTGGTGATTCGTCCGCCCAAGGGCAGCCCGTTCAAGACCCAGGATACCGCAATCATCGGTAACACCTGTCTGTACGGCGCCACCGGCGGCAAGTTGTTCGCCTCCGGCACCGCCGGCGAGCGTTTCGGGGTGCGTAACTCCGGCGTGCACGCCGTGGTGGAAGGCTCCGGCGATCACTGCTGTGAGTACATGACCGGCGGTTGCGTCACCATCCTGGGCCGCACCGGGCACAACTTCGGTGCCGGCATGACCGGCGGCTTCGCCTATGTGCTGGATGAAGACAACGATTTCTTCGACCGCGTGAACCCGGAACTGATCGAGCTGCACCGCATCAGCTCCGAGGCCACCGAATCCCACCGCAGCCATCTGCGCCACGTGATCCATGAATTCGTGGAAGAGACCGGCAGTGAATGGGGTCAGTACATTCTTGATAATTTCGATGCCATGAGCCGTAAATTCTGGCTGGTGAAGCCCAAGGCGGCCAGTCTCGAAGATCTGCTCAAAAGCACGCGTGCGAATCCGGCATAACGTAACGGGGAACAACATGGCTGAACGTTTAAACAACCATTTCCAGTTTCTTGATGTCCCCCGGGTGGACCCGAAGAAAAAGGACATCGAACAGCGCAAGGACCGTTACGAGGAAATCTACTACCCGTATGAAACCCGGGAAGTGGAACACCAGGCGCACCGTTGTCTGCATTGCGGTAACCCGTATTGCGAGTGGAAGTGCCCGGTGCACAACTACATTCCCAACTGGTTGAAGCTGATCAGCGAAGGCAACCTGATGGAAGCGGTGGAGCTGGTGCACCAGACCAATTCCCTGCCGGAAGTCTGTGGCCGCGTGTGCCCGCAGGATCGTCTCTGCGAAGGCGCCTGTACCCTCAACGACGGTTTCGGCGCGGTGACCATCGGCGCCACCGAGAAGTACATCGCCGACACCGCTCTGGCCATGGGCTGGCGCCCGGACATGTCCAAGGTAGTGTGGACCGACAAAAAGGTGGCCGTGATCGGCGCCGGGCCGGCGGGTATCGGCTGCGCCGATATTCTGGTGCGCAACGGCGTTAAGCCGGTGGTGTTCGACCGCTATCCGGAAATCGGCGGACTGATGACGTTCGGTATCCCCGAGTTCAAGCTGGAAAAGCCGGTGATGACCAAACGTCGCGAGGTGTTTGAAGGCATGGGCATCGAGTTCCGCCTCAATACCGAAGTCGGCAAGGACATCACTATCGACGAGTTGCTCGAAGAATTCGATGCCGTGTTCATGGGTATGGGCACCTATACCTATATGAAAGGCGGCTTCCCGGGCGAGGAGCTGGACGGCGTGCACGAGGCGCTACCGTTCCTGGTCGCGAACGTGAATCGCAATCTCGGGTTCGAACAGGACCCGGCCGATTTCATCGACGTCAGCGGCAAGCGCGTGGTGGTGCTGGGTGGCGGCGATACCGCCATGGATTGCAACCGCACCTCGATCCGCCAGGGCGCCGACAGCGTGGTCTGCGCCTACCGGCGTGATGAGGAAAACATGCCCGGTTCCCGTCGCGAGGTGGCCAACGCCAAGGAAGAAGGCGTGCAGTTCCTGTTCAACCGCCAGCCGATCGAAGTGGTCGGTGAAAACGGTAAGGTGGTCGGCGTTAAAGTGGTGGAAACCAAGCTCGGCGAGCCCGATAACAACGGCCGCCGTCGCCCGGAGCCGATTCCCGACAGCGAGGAAGTGCTGCCCGCCGACGCGGTGATCGTGGCGTTCGGTTTCCGTCCCAGTCCGTCCGACTGGTTCGATGCCAAGAACGTGACCACCGATGACGGCGGCCGCGTGACCGCACCGGAGAAACAGGATTTCCCGTTCCAGACCAGCAACGAGAAGATCTTCGCCGGCGGCGATATGGTGCGCGGCTCCGACCTGGTGGTGACCGCCATCTGGGAAGGCCGTGAAGCGGCGAAAGGCATCCTCGATTACCTGGACGTTTGAATTTTATGGTGCACGCGCCGCTGAAGAATGACCGTTTGTTGAAAGCCCTGGCCCGCCAGCCGGTGGACCGTACGCCGATCTGGATGATGCGCCAGGCCGGTCGCTATCTGCCGGAGTACCGGGCCACCCGGGAGCAGGCCGGGTCCTTCATGGACCTGTGCCGCAACGCGGAGCTGGCCTGCGAAGTGACGCTGCAGCCGCTGGAGCGTTACCCGCTGGACGCGGCGATTCTGTTTTCCGACATTCTCACCATTCCCGACGCCATGGGGCTGGGCCTGTACTTCGAGCCCGGCGAGGGGCCCAAATTCCGCAAGACGGTGCGCACCGAGCAGGAGATCGCCGCCCTGCCGGTGCCGGACGCGGAAGCGGACTTGGATTACGTGATGCGCGCGGTGAGCACCATTCGCCGCGCGTTGAACGGGCGAGTGCCGCTAATCGGCTTCTCCGGCAGCCCCTGGACGCTCGCCACCTATATGGTGGAAGGCGGGCCCAGCAAGGATTTCCGCCACCTCAAGGGGATGGTCTACAACCGGCCGGAACTGGCCCACGCCCTGCTGGACAAGCTGGCGCTGGCGGTCACCGATTACCTGAACGCCCAGATCCGCCATGGCGCCCAGGTGGTGCAGATTTTCGATACCTGGGGCGGCGCCCTGTCCGCGGAGGCCTATCAGGCGTTTTCGCTGCGCTATATGCAGCGCATCGTCGACGGGCTGGAGCCGGACGCCGAGGGCCGCAAGGTGCCGGTAATCCTGTTCACCAAGAACGGCGGGCTGTGGCTGGAATCGATGGCCGACACTGGTTGTGACGCTCTCGGATTGGACTGGACCATCAACATCGGCGAGGCCCGTCGCCGCGTCGGCGACCGGGTGGCGCTGCAGGGCAATATGGACCCGGCGGTGCTGTACGCCTCACCGGCGGCGATCCGTGCCGAGGTGGCGCGCATCCTCGATGACTTCGGCGATCAACCGGGGCACATCTTCAATCTGGGGCACGGCATCACGCCGGAAGTGGACCCGGAGCACGCCAAGGTATTTATCGAAGCAGTGGTGGAGCTGGGCGAGCGTAAATGAAAAGCGCGGCCCGAGGGCCGCGCGTGATTTCCAGACTCTCATGTCGGAAACGCACCCCCGGGCTCCGTGCCTCATCGGAGTGCATTTTCAGGCTAGCTCTGGCGAACAAAGCCTGTCAATACGCCTTTGCGAAAGCAGCAACGAATTGCGGAGGTCGCTTTGACCCTTCCCGTACCGGTTCAACTGCCGATTTTGCGCAACTGATAGACGTTGTGGGTGAGCGCCACCACTTCCCCTTTTTCGTCCTTGATCTCGGTATCCCATTCAAAATCGCATTTGCCGTTGGCGTCTGCCTCGGCCTGGATGCGTTCGATTTCCTGATCGGTGATGCGTACTTCCACGGTCACGTCGGTGGTGGCCGGGCGGCGGAAGCGGATTCGCATGTCCTTGACGATCGGGTAGAAGCGCCGGGTATCGAACGACGACATATAGATCACGCCGCCGGGCAGCTCCGCGATGGTGTACAGGGCGCCCGCGTACATGATGCCGACGTGGTTCAGGTTGGGCGCCAGCGGCATCATCATCTTGCAATAGCCACGGTCCACGTCCAGGGTTCTGGCGCCGCAGCGTTCAACGAACGGAAAGGTTTTATCGGAAGCCGCTTTGATCTGTTCTTTTTGCTCTTCGCTTAAAGCCATGGGTCTCTCCTGATTGCCGTGGCCCATGCTAGCAAAGGGCGCGCGCGGGGCGGCTGTCGGGAAGCGACAGCCGGGTGATGCTTCCGGTCACCGGTTCAGTTCAGCGGCTGGATGTCCGCGCGGGGAAAGTCGAGGCGGAAATCCGGCAGGTACACCGCGCCGCGCCCGCGGCCATGCTGCAATTGCGGAAAATCCTCGCCGTCGCCCCAGGCGTCGCCGAGGCCGGCCAGGCCCAGCCGGCCCCGCACCGAAGGGGCGAAGACGAATTGCTGGTTGTCGCGCACCTGGCCCAGCCGGCGCCAGCGCTCGGGCAGCCAGGGGCCGAGCACGGGCAGGGCCGGGCCACGACGCGTCAGGGTGAGACGGGCGATCTCCCGCTCCTGGTAGCGCACGGTGACACGCTCGCCGTGGCGCGCCGGCGCCACCTGGAACGACGCCACTCGCTTATCCAGCCCCCAGTTGCGGTTGCCGTTAACGGCGCTGTCCTCACTGGAGACATAGATACGGCCGATCGACCAGAGCCGGCGACCGTCGGGGAACCGGCAGGGGCCGGGCATGAACAGCAATTCCCGGTAGGGCCCCACCTCCGAACGCTGATAATCCACGAACATCACCACGCCGAGACGGCCGGTGGCGGGGCCGAGCACCCCGGCGGTGCCGCCCTGGTCCCGACGTATTGCCTCGGGCAGGGCCAGCGCGGCCACATAGGCGTGGCCTCTGAGCGTCCAGGGGGCGGGGGCGTCCATGCGGGGTCAGGTCCTTTTATCGAACAGCGCGTCGGTCTTTGCCGCGCAGATGAAGTCGTTACGGTGCAGACCGCCGATCTTATGGGTCCACCAGGTCACCGTGACCTTGCCGTACTCGGTCAGCAGAGCGGGGTGGTGGCCTTCCTTCTCGGCGAGGTCGCCCACCCGGTTGGTGAACGCCAGCGCCTGGGCGAAGTCCTTGAACTTAAACTGCCGCTGCAGTTTCTCTTCGCCGTCTTCTTCCACCTGTTTCCACTCCGGGATCTCGACGCGTAGTTCGTCGGCCTCTTTATCGCTGATGCGGGGTGCCTCGGCGTCGCAGGCTTCGCAATACTGTTGCTGTAGTGCCATGGGGAATCCTCCTTGTTTCATTCCGACAGGCTACAAGCTTCAAGCCGCAAGCTCCAAGCAAGCCGAAGCAAGTTGCAAATTGAAAGTTGCAAGCGCGGGCAGGGCCGTGCCGCCGACGCTATCCTTTGCCGCGTTTCAACTTGCAACTTGAAACTTGCCCATTGGCGCGGCCCATCCGCCAGCACGGCTTGCTTGCCGCTTGAAGCTTGGAGCTTGTGGCTTAGCCTCTGCCCAGCAGATCCCGGGCGATGGCGATGATCTGCATCTCGTCGGTGCCGGCGTAGATCTGCAGGATCTTGGCGTCGCGCATCAGCTGCTCCACGCGCGATTCGCGCATGTAGCCGTAGCCACCGTGCACCTGGACCGCCTCGGTGGAGACTTCCATGGCGGTCTGGGCGGCGTAGAGCTTCATCGCCGAGGCCTCCGCCAGGCTCATCTGCTTGCCGGCGGCGGTCATCTCAATATAGCGGAAAACCATGTTCTGCAGGTTGGTCCGCGCCACTTCCATCTTCGCCAACTTCAGCTGGATCAGCTGGTTGTCGCCAATCGGGCGGCCGAACTGGGCCCGGTCACGGGCGTAGGCGGTGGACAGTTCCAGAGCGCGCTCCACCATCCCCAGCGCCATGGCGGCGACGCCGGCGCGCTCCTGCATGAAGGTGGCTTTGGCGCCGGAGCGGCCGTAGCCGGTTTCGCTGCCGCCGAGCAGGCGGTCGGCGCCCACCTTCAGGTCACTGAAGAACAGCTCGCCGGTGGGCGAGGAGCCGATGCCCATCTTCTTGAACGGCTTGGACTGCTCCAGGCCCTCCATGCCGGCGTCGAGAATAAAGGACACGATTTTGCGGTCCTTGGGTTCCACGCCTTCCTCATCCAGCTTGCAGATCAGAACGATGGTATCGGCGTAGGGGCCGTTGGTGATCCAGGTCTTGCTGCCGTTGATGATGTAGCCGCCGTTGCCGTCGCGCTTTGCCAGGGTCTTCATCTGGCCGAAGGCGTCGGAGCCGGAGTTGGGCTCGGAGATCGCCCAGGCGCCCACTTTCTCCAGGGTCAGCAGCGGCAGCGCCCAACGCTCTTTCTGTTCGGTGGTGCCCTTGCTCATGATGGCGCCGCCGGTGAGCCCCATGGACACGCCCATGGCGGTGACCAGCCCCTGGGCGTGGCGGCTCAGCTCGATGATCGGGATCATGGTCATAGCCGCCTGATCACCGGCCCCCTCGGAAGGGCCGTCCTTTTTCCGGGTGGGGGCGTCCTCGCCGTTTTCGGCGGCGGCTTTCTCGCGGGCGATCTGCTTCTCGTAGTTCTGCGTCGCCATCACATCCATGCCGAAGGTCTTTATCATCTTGCGCAGGATGTCGTAGGGCGGCACGCCGTTGTATTCGATATCGTCCAGGTTGGGCACCACTTCCTTGGCCACGAAGTCGCGCACCATCTTCTGGATCATCTGCTGTTGTTCGTTCCACTCGATCATGACGTTCCCAGGCAATCAATGAATTAATGCCCTGAAAACTAACAGGCGCCCGCCGGGCTGTCATTGATCAAGGGGAGCGGCGGGGTTGATGGAAAAGGTCAGGAGGTGCGTCGGATCACATCGATGCGCGGCACCGGCTCGTAGGTCACGCCCATGATCAGGGCGTCCGGGCCGGCGCTGGAGGCGGCCATGTCGATGTCCTGGGGGCGCAGACGCGGGTGGCTGCCGTCCAGGAATTTCTTCGCCGCGAAGGCATTGCGGGTGCGCTCGCGGGCCTGCTCCAGGCTGATGCCCTCGCCGCCCAGCAGGCCACGGATGTATTCCGCGCAGGCCACGTCCTCGTCGCCGGTGGGGTGGGACGCCACCAGCACCACGGTGTCCGGGTTCTGCTCGCGGATGTAGTTGGCGGTGGCTTCGGCGTTGATCAGCGCGCCGACCAGCACCTGGCGGCTGTCGCGGGCGCGCAGGGTGGCGGCCACGCCGTTGGTGGTGCGCATGATCAGATAGCGGCCGTGCACGTCGGTGTGGCGTATTTCCCAGGGCGAGTTGCCGTGGTCGAAGCCCTCGATGGGCAGCGCCTGCACCTCGCCCACCAGCAGGCCTTCCCGGTAGTCTTCGCGCAGCCGGAAGGCGTCGTCGGCGCTGGACACCGGGTAGATATGGCTGGCACCGCCCAGAAACGCTTCGTGGCTGGTGGTGAAGGCACGGATCACATCGATGATCACGGTGATGCCGTTGATGTTGTGCGGCGGGTTATGCCCTTGGGCGATGCTGATTTTCATGGGCGCGACCGTTTGCGGAACGAAGCGAGCATTATGACGGACCCGTGGTGTCTGATGCCAGACAGGCGAAAATAACGTCTCTGGGATCCTGCCGGCCGCCTTTGGCGGCCTTTCGCGAGCCGGGCTCGCTCCCACAAACCGTACTTTGTAGATGGCGTTAGCGCTCTTGCTGCAGGGTTCTCGCCAGGGCCCAGACGCGGACTTCCTCGGCGCCGCCTTCCAGCAGGGCACGGCTGGCGGCGCGGGCGGAGGTGCCGGTGGTCATCACGTCGTCGATCAGCAGAATCCGGCGGTAGCGGGCGTCGGGCCGCGCCACGAAGGCGTGGCGCAGGTTGCGTACCCGTTCCGCGCGCCCCAGCCCCTGTTGGTGGCCGGTGGGTCGGTGGCGCAGCAGCAGCGGTGCCACCGGACGCTGCCAGTGGCGGGCCAGTATCAGCGCCAGCCGCTCCGCCTGGTCGAAGCCCCTGGCCAGCCGGCGCCGCCAGTGAGCGGGCAGGGGGCAGAGCACCTCGGCGTCCGGCCAGGGCAGCGGCTGCTCGCGCAGCAAGGGTTCCAGGGCCCGTTCCGCCGGCAGGCAGCCCCTGTGCTTGTAGGCGTTGATCAGCCGGTCCAGCGGAAACTGGTAGATCCAGTGGCAGTAGGTGCTGGTGAACGGCGGCGGTCGCCGCAGGCAGCGTCCGCACAGCCCTCCTTGCTCGGTGCCGGGCAGGCCGCAGCGGCAGAGCGGGTCGTACAGGGCGCCGCCGTCACGCAGCTCGCCGGCGCACAACCGGCAAAGGCCCTGTGGGCTGCGCCGGCCGCACAGCAGGCAGGGTTCGGCAAGGTCGAACAACATCCGTGTCTCCCCGGTTATCCCTGGGTGTGGAAAGCCCGATGATCGACCTGGCGCCGTTACGCCGCCAGCGGAGATCCTCCTGATGTTTTGTAGGTGATGGCTGGAATTGCGGTAAGCCCGAAGCGATGGCGGCCAACCTTTCTACGAAGATTGGGGTTTGTGGGAGCGGGCCCTGCCCGCGAAAGGCCGGCTTGGCCGGCCGGCAGGATTCCAGAGACGCTGTTTGTGCTGCCCTTAGAGAACGCGCTTAGATGGGCCTCTGGAATCCCGCCGGGAGCTTTGCTCCCTTTCGCGGGCTGGGCCCGCTCCCACAGCCCGCTTCCATAGCCGCTCGCGAAACTCGATGGCATATGGTCAATAAGTGATCATTGGTTAACCTTGTTACTTGTTGGAAGTTGACAGGGGCCGGCGCGCTGCTAGTCTGATGCGGACTGTTCAGAGAGATTTCATCATGACTGTAGCCGCCGCCACGCCCCTGTCCGAAGCCGCCCCGAACGCCGTACGCCACGATTGGCACCGCGGTGAGATCGAGGCCCTGTTCACCCTGCCGTTCAACGACCTGCTGTTCCGGGCCGCCACCGTGCACCGCCAGCACTTCGATCCCAACGCGGTGCAGGTCAGCACGCTGCTGTCGATCAAGACCGGCGCCTGCCCGGAAGACTGCAAGTACTGCTCCCAGTCCGGCCACTACAACACCGAGCTGGAAAAAGAGAAGCTGTTGGAAGTGGAGCGGGTGCTGGAAGAGGCGCGCGCCGCCAAGGAAAAAGGCGCTTCGCGCTTCTGCATGGGGGCCGCCTGGCGCAGCCCGCGCGCCAAGGACATGCCCTATGTGCTGGACATGGTGCGCCAGGTGAAATCCCTGGGGCTGGAAACCTGCATGACCCTGGGCATGCTCGACGAGGGGCAGGCACAGAGCCTGGCCGAGGCCGGCCTGGACTACTACAACCATAACCTGGACACCTCGCCGGAATACTACGGCCAGGTGATCACCACCCGCACCTACAGCGACCGCCTGACCACCCTGGCCAATGTGCGCGACGCCGGCATGAAGGTGTGCTGCGGCGGCATCGTCGGCATGGGCGAGAACCGCAACGACCGGGTCGGCCTGCTGCAGCAGCTGGCCAACCTGCCGGAGCACCCGGAGTCGGTGCCGATCAACATGCTGGTGAAGATCGAAGGCACGCCGCTGTCCGACGTGGACGATCTGGACCCGTTCGAGTTCGTGCGCACCGTGGCGGTGGCGCGGATTCTGATGCCCAAGTCCTATGTGCGGCTGGCCGCCGGGCGCCAGGAAATGAACGACGAGGCCCAGGCCCTGTGCTTCATGGCCGGCGCCAACTCCATGTTCTACGGCGAGCGTCTGCTGACCACCGACAACCCGGAAGCCACCCACGACCACCAGCTGTTCCAGCGTCTGGGCATTCATTCCCTGGATCCGCGCCACGAAGCCTCCGACGAGGCCCACGAGGAAGCGCTGCGCCAGCAGGTGGCGGAGAACGAAGCGGCGCAGAGCGGGTTGTACCGCGATGCGCTGGCGTACAGCGGGCAGAGCCGGCGCGGGGCCAAGCACGTGCTGGACAAGGACACCGGTCGTCCCGCCCACCGGAAGCTGGACGCCTGAACCGCGCGGAGTCACCCCCCTTGGCTTTCGATCTCACGGCGCGCCTGGACGAACGGCGCGCCCGGCAGCGCTTCCGCCAGCCGACGCTGATGGACGGCCCCTGCGGCCGCACCGCGGTGGTGGACGGCCGCGAATACCTGAATTTCTGCGCCAACGATTACCTGGGCCTGGCCGGCGACCCGGACGTGGTGGCGGCGTTCCGCCACGCCGCCGACCGCTGGGGCGTGGGCAGCGGCGCCTCTCACCTGGTGTGCGGACACCAGCGCCCGCATCAGCAACTGGAAGAGGCCCTGGCGGCCCACACCGGCCGCGAGCGGGCGCTGCTGTTCTCCACCGGCTACATGGCCAATATCGGCGCCATCACCGCCCTGGTCGGCAAGGGCGACGCTCTGTTCCAGGACCGCCTTAATCACGCTTCCCTGCTGGACGCGGGCCTGCTCAGCGGCGCCCGCTTCCGACGCTTCGCCCACAACGACGCCGCCGCCCTGGCCGGACAGCTGGCGCGCAGCGACGCCGGGCGCAAGCTGGTGGTCACCGACGGTGTGTTCAGCATGGACGGCGACCAGGCGCCCCTGGCCGCCTATCTGGATGCCTGCGAAGCGGACGATGCCTGGTTGATGGTGGACGATGCCCACGGCCTGGGCGTGCTGGACGGCCAGGGCCGGGGCACCGCGTTCGCGCAGGGGGTCAATGGGCGGGTGCCGGTCTACATGGGCACCCTCGGCAAGGCGCTGGGCACCGCCGGCGCCTTTGTGGCCGGCTCCAACGAACTGATCGAAACCCTGATCCAGTTCGCCCGCACCTATGTCTACACCACCGCCATGCCCGCCGCCGTGGCCGCCGCCACCCTGGTGAGCCTGGACAAGGCGCGCCGTGAGCCGCAACGCCGCCAGCATCTGAGTGCCCTGATCCAGCGTTTCCGCCGTGGCGCCGCCGAACTGGGCTACACGCTGATCGATTCCGACACCCCCATTCAGCCGATCCTGATCGACGACGACGGCGCCGCGCTGGCGCTGAGCCGCAACCTGGCGGCGCACGGCGTGCTGGTGTCCGCGATCCGCCCGCCCACGGTGCCGGAGGGCCAGGCACGCCTGCGCGTCACCCTTTCCGCCGCGCACCGGGAGGCGGACGTGGACCGTCTGCTGGGCGCCCTGGAGGACAATCCATGCCGCGTCTGATTCCTTTCCACAACACCTACAAGGCCACCGGCGTCAGCGACGACCAGGCCCAGGACATCGTGCTGATTCACGGCTGGGGCCTGCACGCCATTGTCTTCGACGACATCGTGCCGGCCCTGCTGGAACGCTTCCGGGTCACGGTGGTGGACCTGCCGGGAATGGGGCAGAGCCCGCTGCCCAATGATCCCTATACGCTGGACTTCCTGGCCGACCAGGTGGCCTCGGTAATGCCGGCGCGCGCCCATCTGCTGGGCTGGTCCCTGGGCGGGCTGGTGGCGTTGCGGCTGGCGCTGGATCACCCGGACCGGGTGCAATCAGTAGTCACGGTGGCCACCACGCCGCGCTTCACCGCCGCCGACGATTGGCCGGCGGCGATGAAGCCGGACATCTTCAACGCCTTCGAGCAGATGTGCCGCGAGGATTACGAAGGCACCCTGGTGCGCTTCCTGGCGCTCAACTGCAAGGGTGCCGAGAGCATGCGCCAGGACGTGGCGCGGCTTAAGGAGATTCTCTACTTCTGCGGGCTGCCCGCCCACCGGGCGCTGCGCGAGGGGCTCGCGATTCTGCGTGATACCGACCTGCGCCGCGACCTGGCGGCGCTGGCCATGCCGCTGCACATGATCTTCGGCGCGCGCGACAATATCGTACCGGCGGCGGCCATGGCCGCGGTCGAGCCGCTGCTGAACGAGCGCGGCGACACCGCGTTGATCGAGCAGGTCGCCCATGTGCCGTTCCTGTCCGCCCCCGATACCTTTAGCCGGGCCGTTTATGACTTCTATCGCCGACACCAGCTCATTGATGGATAAGGCGGCGGTGAGCGACCGTTTCGGTCGCGCCGCGCCAAGCTACGACGCCCACGCCGGCCTGCAGCTGGCCTGCGCGCTCAGCCTGCTGGAGATGGCGCCGACGGAGCTGCCCGACAGCCGCGCCCTGGAACTGGGCTGCGCCACCGCGCCCCTGGCCCGGCGTCAGCAAAGCCGCTGGCCGGACAGCCGCTGGTTGGCGGTGGATCTGTCGCCGTCGATGCTGGCGGAGGCGCGGGCGCGTGGGCGCACCGGCGAGCGCTTCCAGGCGCTGTGCGCGGACGCGGAAAGGCTGCCGCTGGCCGACGCCGGCCAGGGGCTGGTGTATTCCAGCTTCGCGTTGCAATGGTGCCTGCCGGAACGGGCCATGGCGGAAGTGGCCCGCGTGCTGGTGCCCAACGGCCACCTGTTGCTGGCGGTGCCGCTGGCCGGTTCGCTGCACGAACTGCGCGACAGCTGGGCCGCCGCCGACGGCGCCCGCCGCCCGCGCCTGAACCGCCTGCCGTCGGAGATCGACTGGCGCCGGGCGCTTGAGGGCGCGGGCCTGTTCCCCCAACAGTGGCGGCGGATGGCGTTCACCGAGCATTATCCGGACGTGAGAACCCTGGTCCGGGCCTTCAAGGCCACCGGCGTCGACCATGTGCAGGGCGGCTCGACCGGCCTCACCGGCAAAGCGGCCTGGCGGGCCCTGTGTGACGCCTACGAAGCACGCCGCCAGCCGGCCGGGCTGCCGCTCACCTGGGACGTGCTGTTCGTAGAAGCAATCAAGGAATCCCATGGCTGATACCCCTTCCCCCGAACGTCCCCCGCTGCCCGTTCTCAAGGGCGTGTTCTTTATCACCGGCACCGACACCGAGGTGGGCAAAACCTGGGTCAGCTGCCGGCTGCTGGAGCGCGCCCGGGAGGCGGGGCTGAGTTGCTACGGACTCAAGCCGATCGCGGCCGGCTGCGAGGAGACCGCCGACGGTCTGCGCAACGAGGACGCCCTGAATCTGATGGCCGCGTCGTCGCTGACGCTGCCCTATGAGCTGGTCAATCCGGTGGCGCTGAAAGCGGCCATCGCGCCGCACATCGCTGCCCGGCAGGAGGGCCGGCGTATCAGCCTGTCGCAGCTTGCCGGCTATGTGCGCGGTGCCCTGAGCAGCCATCCGGCGGACCTGGTGCTGGTGGAGGGCGCCGGCGGCTGGCGGGTGCCGCTCAACGACCGGGAAATGCTGTCCGCGCTGGCGGTGGAGCTGAACCTGCCGGTGATCCAGGTGGTGGGCATGAAGCTCGGCTGCATCAGCCATGCGCTGCTCACCGCCGAGGCGATCCAGGCGGACGGGCTGCGCTACACGGGCACGGTGGCCAACTGTTATCACCCTGCGGCAGCACCTGCCGGGGGCGTTCACGGTCGTATAGCTGCAAGCTTCAAGCCACAAGCTCCAAGCAGGCCGTGCTGGAGGAGATGCCGTGCCGCTGGCGGGGTGGCAAGTTGAAAGTTGCAAGTTGCAAACGCGGGCAGGGCCGTGCGGCTGGCAAGGCCCTGCCGCGCTTCAACTTTCAACTTGTAACTTGCAGCTTGTTCAGATGTTGGGGTTCAGGGTGTAGGTGCCGGTCACGCTGGCCTGGTCGAGGATGTGCCCCTGCATGGCTTCCACCACCTGGGGGCCGCGAATTTCACCGCTCAGGCCCAGGGACGTGACGTCCAGGGCGTAGACGGTGAAGGTGTAGTGGTGCAGCCGCTCGTCGTTCCAGGGCGGGCAGGGGCCGTCGTAGCCACCGTAGACGCCTTTCATATCCGGGTCGCCGGCCAGGAAGTCGGTGTAGTCATTGGCGCCGCGAATGCCTTTCGCGGTTTGCCCGATCTCCTTGCCGCGCGGCACCACGCCGTCGGCGTCCTCGCCTTCGTCGATCTGCCGCACCTCGGCGGGGATATCCACCAGCACCCAGTGGTAGAAATCCGCCCGGGGCAGATCCGCGGGCACGGTCTTGCCGTCCTGGTTCACGTCGGAGGCATCGGTGGGTGCGTCCGGGTCCACCACCAGCAGGGCGAAGCCACGGGTGCCTTCCGGTACACCGTCCCAAACCACCTTGGGGTTGCGGTTGTCGCTCAGGCTCATGTGTTCTTTTGGGTCGGGTACCGCGAATGCGAACGGGCCGGGAATCGGCTGGCCTTCGTTCACGCCTTCCACAGTAATGCGCATGCTCTCCTCCTGATTGGCTTGAAAGTGCCGTTTCAACAATACGGCCTGCCCCAGCATTGCGTCTCCGGCACCGGTAATTCAAGCCCCGTGCGCTGTCGATTTCACGCAACGGACGCGTGCCTGCCATCGCCTTGTCAATCTTCGCTGGGCGTTTACAGGGTTTTACAGAGCGCAACAGTTTAGTACGCCCGTGCAACTTCTTAAATGCAACTTCCTGCCTACGCTTTGCCTTCATTCTTTATTGAGGGCCTGTTCACACTACTTGCATCACGCCTGTTGCGGCTAAAAAGCCACCCATCAAGGCGCGAGAAGAGAAGTTTGGTGACTCCAAATGAACGACGAGCAACGCGGAGGGGTGGCTTTTTAGCCGCAACCCGAAGGGCTGGAGCCCTTTTTGCTCCCAGCGTCGTTGTCGGTCGCTTATTTGGAATGACCAAACGGCGCTCCCTCCGCCTAGCTGGAAGCAAAAAGGGCATCCAGCAGGCGCGATGCAAGTAGTGTGAACAGGCCCCGCAAGCGTCGTCGTCTGGTACAGGCCATGGCCGTGGGCAGTGCCGCCACCTGGGTGGCCGGTTGTGGTGGGGGGAGTTCATCCGGTTCTCCGGCGCCTTCCGCTGGTTCGCCCAATCAACCGGGAACGCCGGAGACACCGGCGCCTTCGGAGCCCCGGGTTCCGCGGGTGGGTTTTTCCCACGGGGTGGCGTCCGGTGATCCGCTCGCCGACCGGGTGATGCTGTGGACCCGCGTTACCCCTCGGGAGGAGACGGCGGGCCCGATTCCGGTGACCGTTACGGTGGCCCGGGACGCGGCGCTGCTGGACCCGGTGGCGCGCTTCGAGACGCAGGCCGACGCCGAGCACGATTTTTGCGTTAAACAGGACGCCACCGGGCTGGAAGCGGGGCGCTGGTATTACTACCAGTTCAGCGTGGCGGACCAGCGCTCGCCCATCGGCCGCACCCGCACGCTGCCGGCGGCGGACCGCTACGTGGACCGGGCCCGGTTCGCGGTGGTGTCCTGCGCCAATATTTCCCACGGCTACTTTTCCGTCTACAAGACCCTGGCCGAGCACGGCGATCTGGATTTCGTGCTGCACCTGGGCGACTACCTGTATGAGTACGGCATCGGCGAGTACGGCGACGTGCCCGACCGGGACCCGGTGCCGCCCCACGAAATGGTGACCCTGGAGGATTACCGTCAGCGCCACGCCCAGTACAAGGGCGACGTGGACCTGCAGGCGGTGCACCAGCAATACCCGATGATCGTGATCTGGGACGACCACGAAAGCACCAACGACAGCTACCAGGACGGCGCCGAGAACCATCAGCCGCTCACCGAAGGCGACTGGGAGACGCGCAAGAACATCGCCCGCCGGGTGTATTTCGAATGGATGCCGATCCGCGAACAGAACCCGGGGGATGTCGCCACCATTTACCGGCGCTTCCAGTTCGGCGACCTGATCGACCTGAGCATGCTGGACACCCGCCTGGAGGGCCGCGACGAGCCCCTGTCGTTGCCGTTCGACCCGGCCCGCAACGACCCGGCCCGCAACGACCCGGAGCGGCGTCTGATCAGCGACACCCAGATGCAGTGGTTGCTGGATGGCCTGAGCGCCTCCACCGCCCGCTGGCGGTTCATCGGCCAGCAGGTGATGTTCGCCCAGCTCAACATCGCCGAGATCCCCTCGCTCAACGAGCATGCGTCGCAACTGCGCGGCAATCTGTCGGCCATCAACATGGACCAGTGGGACGGTTACGCCGCGGACCGCCTGAAGATTCTCAATCACCTGGACGACAACAACATCGACAACGTGGTGATTCTCACCGGCGATATTCACACCTCCTGGGCCAGCGAAATCTATCGCAACCCGGGCACCTTGCTGGGCGACCTGTTTGATGCGCCCCTGGCCGCCGAATTCGTCACCCCGGCGGTGACCAGCCCGGGCTTTCCGGAGGGCGCGGCGGAGCTGGCCGGCGTCGCCATTCCGGTGGCCAACCCGCACATCCGCTATGTGGAAGCCAAATCCCGCGGTTTCATCCTGATGGACGTGAACCACCAGCGTGCCCAGGCGGAGTTCTATTACGCCCGCGACATCGAATCCTTCGATCTGCGCGGGCAGATCGACGAAAGCAAAACCAAATTGGTGGCGGTGTACAGCGGTGACAGCCGGTTGCGAGAAGGCGGCTTGAGTCCGTCGCGGCCACGCACCCTGCGCACCGCGCTGTTCCATCCGCCGGCACCGGCGAGCGCATCCACGGAGGAGATGGCATGAACTGGACAATCCAACGACTGGCGCTGGCCGCCGCCCTGGGCCTGACCCTGGCCGCTTGCGGTGGTGACAGTGGCAGCGACGGCGGCCCCACGCCGCAACCCAACGAGCCCGGGGAACCGGAAACGCCAGTGGACCCCGAGCCTGAACCGGAACCGACGGTGCTGGAGCGGGTGCGCTTTCTGACCATCGGCGATTCCGGCAGCGGTTCGGACGGCGCCTACGCGGTTGGCCAGGCGATGGCCGACCTCTGCGCGGTGAAACGGGGCGCGCAAAACGACCCGCAGCGGGCCGGCTGTGATTTCGTGCTCGGGCTGGGGGACAATATTTACGAGTCCGGTGTCACCAGCGTGGACGACCCGCAGTTCGAGGAGAAATTCGAGCTGCCGTTCGAGCCGGTGGACCTGCCGTTCTATCTGGTACTGGGCAACCACGACAACACCGGCTATGTGGGCGGCGACGGCGCCGGCAACGCGCGCGGTGAATTCCAGGTGGACTACACTTATTTCGACGGCCGCCTGTCGGACCGCTGGATCATGCCGGACCGCTATTTCCAGCAGGACGCCGGTGAAACCGACAGCGGCGCCCCGCTGGTGTCGTTGTTCGCGCTCGACTCCAATCCGATCGCCGGCGGCTTCGCCGACGCCGACCTGGATTACGCCTACCACACCTACGGCATCAACCAGTTGAACTGGGCGGTGAGCGCCATCGGCGGCTCCCAGGCGGTATTCAAGATCGCGCTGGCGCACCATCCCTATCTGTCCAACGGCAGCCACGGCAACGCCGGCAACTATGACGGCGTGCCCAGCGAGATCCTGCCGGTGCTGGCGGGCGACCGCTGGCGGGCGTTCATGGAAGAAGCGGTCTGCGACAAGACCGATTTCTTCTTCGCCGGCCACGACCACGATCTGCAGGTGCTCGACGCGGTGCCCGAGTGCGGCCGCACCGAGTTCGTGGTCAGCGGCGCCGCCAGCAAGACCCGCAGCCTGGACGACCCGGAGCGCAACCAGGCGCCGTTCCAGATCGGCGACGTGTATGGCTTCTTCTGGATGGAAGCGGTGGAAGCGGACAGCCAGGCCGGCACGCCGGCGCGGCTGTGCCTGGAAGCCTATGTGGTGGAGCCCGGCGTCGAGGGGCTGGGCGTGCTGGACGCGGGCCAGGCCACCCCGGCCTATCAGCGCTGCTACGACAAGCAGCCCGCCGCCGGCATCCCGGCCAGCAACGATTTCTCCAGCGATATCTTCACCAGCGGCGAGGCCTTCCCGCTGCCGCTGCCGGACGGCTTCGACGCGGACTTCAGCGGTCCGTTGCAGGCGTTTCGCGATCAGTTGATCTCCGGTTTCAACCAGGCCATGGCGGGGCTGCCGGAAGGCCCGCAGCAGGAAGTGGCGGCGCGGATACTGGCCGGGATCGACACGCTGTTCAGCGCCCTGGACGGCGCCGCGGCGGCGATCTCCGGGGGCGATGGCGCCGACATGAGCCAGGCCTTCCAGGGCGTGCTGGCGGCGTCCCAGCAGTTGGAAGCCATCGACACCAGTGCCCTGCCGGCGCCGTTTGACCAGCTTGAGGGTGCTTTTCAGGCGTTCAGTGCAGGGCTGGGTAACGGTGCGGATTTTGAGGGCGAATCCTCCGGCACGCTGCAGGACGTGGCGTTTCTGGCCGGCCCGCTGGTGCAGTTGGCGCGCAATCTCGACAACATCGTCGACGGCGTCAACGAGCAGACCCCGGACGTGCCGGTGCTGTCCGGGCTGACCAAGGTGCTGTCCAGTGTCTCCCTGGGTCTCGCCAACACCCTGGAGCAGCTGGTGCTGCTCGATACCAGCGCCACCGGCGAGCAGTTGGTGGGCACCATTCAGCGGGTCCTGGAGCAGGTGGTTAACGACGTCCTGTGGCTGGAGAGCGTCGATCAGGCGACGTTGCCCGGCAACGCCATCTCTTCGGTACTGGCCACGCTCACCCGGGAGATCACCGCGCAACTGGACCGGGCGTTGAGTCCGCTGGGCGGGCTGCTAGACCTGCTCTCGCCGGTGACCAGTCTGCTCGCCGGACTGCTCGGCTTTCTCTAGCCGGTCCGGCTAGTCCCGCTGGCACAGCCAGTCGGCGATCATCGCCCAGCTCTCCTGCTGGGCGGTGGCGCCGCCCAGGATGCCCATGTGACCGCCGGGGATGGTGACGTAGGTCTTGTCCCGGCTGCCCACCAGGGTGTCCATGGCGTGGCTGCAATCCCGGGTGACGATCGGGTCGCCGGCGCCGGTGATGTTGAGAATGCTGGCCTGCACCCGGCTCAGCTGACCGCCGCCGCCGGGCATCGGCAGCTGGCCCCGGGCGACCACGTTGTCCACCCACAGATAGTGAATGATGTCCTGAATCACGCCGCCGGGGTAAGCGACCATGTCGTTCAGAAAGGCGCCGTTGGTGGCGTGGGCGCTGACAAAATCCCGGTCGTGCAGGTTCTTCACCAGATTCCAGTAGCCCTGCACGCTGGCCACCGGGTTGGTCAGTTTGAAGGCGAGGCTGTTGGCCCACCCCGGTGACCGCAGCCAGGCCGGGTTAAAGTCGTGGGCGCGCAGCCCGGTGCGCCGCCGCAACCACTTCAGGTTGCGGCTCAGGCGCCGGTACTGTTTGCCCAGGGCGCCGTTGCGGTGATAGTCCGTGGGCGTGCCCACCAGCACCAGATTGGCGAGGTCCGGGTCCTGGCCGAGCCCCGCGTAGCACAGGCTGAACAGGCCACCGAAGCTCCAGCCGTGCAGGCTCAGCCGGCGCTCGCCGCTGTGCGCGCGTACCCGTTCCAGTAGCGCCGGCAGCTTTTCCGCGAAGTAGGTGGCCAGGCTGTGATGGTTCTCCGCCCGCCCGGGCCGCCCCCAGTCCACCAGATACAGCTCAAAGCCCCGCGCGCGCAGGTAGCGCACCAGGCTGCGGCGTGGGAACAGATCGTAGATCAGCATGTTCACCGCCAGCGGCGGCACCAGCACCAGCGGCGTGCGCTGGGTCCGGGTGGCGACCGGCACCACGTCGCCGTTGTCCAGCTCGATCTGGCTTTCCCGCAGCGGCGGGTAGTAGCGCAGCTGGACCAGGCCGTCATCGCCGATCACCTGAAAAGGCGTGGCGTCGGCCTGCACCAGGGCATCGCTGCGGAACAGACGCTGGCCGGCGTTGCCGAGCCAGCGGCGGGCGGATTTCAGAGACGGCACCGACGGCGCCGACAACATGGCCATGGTTCAATCCTGCGAGCCGTTTTCGGGGCCGCGAAGTGTAGCGGCGAGGACAGAACCTGGCGGTCGCCGAAGCGACAGGCGCGCCCGGCGCCTGGGTAAAACCAGGGCCTGTTCACAGGCCCCTAGAAGATGCCGGAATCCAGGCCGGCGGCCAGGTACATACCCAGCTCTTCCACCTGGTCGGCGAAGGCGTCCTGCCACTCGCCCTTGCACACCAGCGGGTCCTGAACCCAGTTCCAGCGCAGACCGGTAACGATCGATTCCACCGCCCGGCGGGTGCCGGTGCCGTCCAGGCCGGCGCGGATGTAGAGCGCGCAGGGCAGGCCCTGTTTGTCGTCGATCACCGCGTAGTAGGTGCGGTCGAAGAAGTCCTTCAGCGCGCCGCTCATATAGCCCAGGTTCTCGGTGGTGCCGAGCAGAATCGCGTCGCAGGCCAGCACGTCCTCCGGCCCCGCCTCCAGCGGCGGCTTCCAGGTCACCGACACCTGCTCGATATCCGGGTGGCCGGCCCCCTTCAGGGCGGCGTCCACCAGCCGGCGGGTGTTGGGCGACGGAGCGTGGGCGACGATCAGTAGCTGTTTCATGGCTTCAGGGTAACAGGATGGGCGTCGCGACTTAATCGATGTAATCCAGGGGCAGGGCGGAGGTGTCGATCACCCGGCGCATCACGAAGCTGGAATGAACGCCGCTGACGCCCTCGATGCGGGTGATCTTGTTGAGCAGGAACTGCTGGTAGTGGTCGATATCCGGCACCACCACCTTGAGCAGGTAGTCCGCTTCCTGGCCGGTGACCAGATAGCACTGCTGCACTTCCGGGTACTCGCCCACGGTGGCTTCGAAGTTGGCGAAGCGCTCCGGGGTGTGGCGGTCCATGCTGATCTGGATCATCACGGTGAGGTCGAGCCCCAGCTTGCGCGGGTCGAGCACGGTTTCCCGGCGCAGGATCACGCCCGCCTGTTCCAGCTTCTGCACGCGCCGCGAGCAGGGTGACGGCGACAGGCCCACTTGTTCCGCCAGTTGCTGGTTGGTGAGGCCGCCGTCCTGCTGCAAGGCGCGCAGGATACGCACGTCGGTACGGTCGAGATTTGCCGGTTTTTCCTTCGCCACGCAATAAATCCTCTTGAATCGGATAATTATAGGATTTTCATTGCTGAAAATGGCGAATATCCCGGTAAAAAGCAAGCACATTGCCGAGCCCGGCGCCTAGACTGTGTCCTGTCGCTGCGGGAAGGCCATAAGCCGGACCGCAGTCGGTCACGGGCCTCCGCCTTACCGGGCGGGGGTCGGTACCGAACCCAACGCCACGGCTTGACCAGCCGCGCGGCCAACACACCGGTGATCCCGGAACCGGCCCAGGCATACCGAATTCAAGGAGTCCGTCATGAGTTTTGATCATCGCAAATACGCGCCTTTCCCCGCCGTCGATAAGCCGGACCGCCGCTGGCCGTCCCGCCGCATCGAGAAAGCCCCGCTATGGGCGGCGGTGGACCTGCGCGACGGCAACCAGGCGCTGATCAAGCCGATGAACGTGGCTCAGAAGAAGCGTTTCTTTCAATTGTTGGTGGAGCTCGGCTACAAGGAAATCGAGGTGGGTTTCCCGTCCGCCAGTCAGATTGACTACGATTTCTGCCGGGCGCTGATCGAGGACGACCTGGTGCCGGACGACGTCAGCATCCAGGTGCTGACCCAGGCGCGCCAGGAACTGATCGAGCGCACCTTCGAATCGCTTCAAGGGGCCAAGAAGGCCATTGTCCACATCTACAACGCCACCTCGCCGACGTTCCGTCAGCAGGTGTTCAATGTGGACAAAGACGGCTGCAAGAAGATCGCCGCCCAGGCCGCCCAGTGGGTGCGTGATTGCGCCGCCGCCCAGCCGGACACCGACTGGAGCTTCCAGTATTCGCCGGAAACCTTCAGTGCCACCGAGACCGATTTCGCCATTGAGGTGATCGACGCGGTCAACGATGTGTGGCGCCCGGACCAGGGCCAGCGGGTGATCATCAACCTGCCGGCCACCGTGGAAGTGAGCACGCCGAACGTGTTCGCCGACCAGGTGGAAACCGTCAACGACGGCATTCGCTATCGCGAGCATGTGCTGATCAGCGTCCATACCCACGACGACCGGGGTTGCGGCGTGGCGGCGGCGGAGCTGGCGGTGATGGCCGGCGCCGACCGGGTGGAAGGCACCCTGCTGGGCAACGGTGAGCGCACCGGCAACATGGACCTGGTGACGGCGGGCATGAACCTCTATGCCCAGGGCATCGACCCGGAGATCGACTTCTCGCGCATGAAAGAAATCATCGCGCTGGTGGAGGAGATCACCGAGATCCAGACCCACCCGCGTCACCCCTACGCCGGCGATCTGGTGTTCACCGCCTTTTCCGGCAGCCACCAGGACGCGATCCGCAAGTGTTTGGCCCAGTACAAGCCGGGCGACACCTGGCGGGTGGCGTACCTGCCCATCGATCCCCACGATCTGGGCCGCCGCTACGAGGAAGTGGTGCGGATTAACTCCCAGTCCGGCAAGGGCGGCGTGGCCCATGTGCTCGAGCGGGATTTCGGCCTGACGCTGCCGCGCTGGTTGCAACAGGAGCTGGCGCTGGTGGTGCAGCAGGACGCCGAGGAAGACGGCGGCGAGATCACCGGCGAGCGTATTCACCGCCGCTTTAACGGCGACTACCTGAATATCCCGGCGGGTTGGACGCTGCGTTCCTACGATCTGCATCGCACCGATGCCGGCGTCAAGGCGAGCATCAGTGTCGGCGACAAAGGCGACACCGTGGATCTCAACGGTCAGGGTGAAGGGGCAGTGGGCGCCCTGGTGGACGCGCTCAACCGTCGCCACGGCTGGCAGATTCGCGTGGAGGCCTTCGACGAATCGTCCCTGGGCGATGACACCGAAGCCAACGCCATGGCCTGTGTGCGGGTGCGTGTCGGTGAGCGGGTGCAGAGCGCGGTGGCGCTGGCCGCCGACACCACGGCGGCGGCGTTGCAGGCGATCCTGTGCGCCGCCGGCCGGGTCGCCGAAACCACCGCCGAGGCGCCGGCCCGGGCCCAGGCCTGAGCCGCCGCCGGTTCAGATATCCAGAAACGTTTCGAGAACCCGGCCCAGGCGCCGCTGCGCGGCGCTGAAGCGGGCCGGGTCCGCGAGCATCTCCGCTTCGCCTTGAATCCAGGGCCCGTCTTTTAGTTCATCGGCGCATTCGCGGCACAGCGCGCGTGCCTCTTTCTCGCCCAGCTCCAAATGAAACTGCAGCCCCAGCACCCGGTCACCGAAACGGAAGGCCTGGTTGTCGCAGCCCCAGCTGCGCGCCAGATGCACGGCGCCGTCGGGAATCGCGAAGGTATCGCCGTGCCAATGCAGCACCGGCGCGCCGTCATCGAACAGGGCGCCGACCGGGTCACGCCGCCCGGCCTCGGTGCTTTGCACCGGAAACCAGCCGATTTCCGGCTCCGGGTTGGCGGTGACCGGGGCGCCCAGCACGCGGGCGATCAACTGCGCGCCGAGGCATACGCCCAGCACTTTCTTGTCCGCCTCGATGCACTGTTCGATCAAGCGCTTTTCCGCCGCCATCCACGGGTAGCGGGCCTCGTCGTCGGCGCCCATGGGCCCACCCATGACGATCAGCGTATCCAACTGCTCCGGCTCGGGCAGGGCGTCGCCTCGATAAAAGCGGGTGGCGGACAGCGCGGCGCCCCGTTGTGTCAGCCAGGTTTCCATGGTGCCGAGTTTTTCGAACGGCACATGGGACAGATAGTGAACGCGCATCAGAACAGATACTCCGCTTGCAGGATCGCCAGTGCTTGCTCGCCTTCGCCGTACAGCGTCAGGCGCTGCCCCTGGATCTCAAACCGTTGCGTGCGCGCCAGGGCGTCGGTGAAGGCCTGCGCCTGATCGGGCCCGCTGCAGGCCCGTTTGGTGGTGGCCAGTGGTTCGAGGGTAAGACGGCCGTCGTCGTTTTGGTAGCCGGCGGTGAGGCTGTTGCAGCCGGTGCTGCCTTTCACCTGTTGCGCTTCGCTGTGGAACACCAGATGGGCCTGGCTGTTCTGGTTCCGGGGCGCCGGCGTTTGCTCGCCGCCGACCTGGATCAGTTTCCAGTAGGTGTCGGCGAACGGCGGCTCGGCGGTGGCGGCGTGCAGTGACAGGGTTGTCGGGCTGTCCCCGGTGCCGCCCAGCACCCGGTGGGGCGCGGTGGTGGTGAACTGCACGGCGCCGTCCAGAATCACCCGGGCGTCCAACACATAGCGGTGGCTGTCATCGATCTTGTCGCCGTTATAGTAAAGCCGGAACGGCATCTCGCCGTCTTCGGCGACCAGGCGCGTGAGCCGTTGTACCAGCGGGGTGGTGTCGGCGGCGGTCTGGTCCCGCAGTGTCAGCACCAGCACGCTGGTGTCCGGTATATCGGCGTCGTCGGGCAGTGCCACCTGGCCTTCCAGGGTGCCCACGCCGGAGGCGTCGCGGCGGTATTCACCGGCGAAGGGGCCTTCCCCGGCCAGTGTCAGGGATGGGTTCTCAAGGGTGACGGTGAGCGGATCCTGGTTCAGGGGGTCGTCGTCGCGGGTGTTCAGGTAGCTGAGCACCAGACTGCCATCGTCCTGTTTCTCCCAGCGCACGCCCCGGTGGCCCTGGTCGCCGACCAGATACAACTGACCGTCGTTCTCCAGTACCAGCGCGTGTAACGGGTTTTCCCCCTGCGGCCGCCAGATGCCGGCCAGGCCGTCGCGGGCCTCGGTGGCGTCCTGTGGCGACGGGGTGGAAACGGGTTCCACGGGCGACGGCGTGTCCGTGTTGTCGCAGGCCGTGAGGGCGAACAACAGCGGCAGGGCGAACCAAACAGGTCTCATAGGGCGGTCTCCGGAATACGGGAAAGCGAACGGTTGAATTGTACTTGCGACCGCAAGGCGGCGGATGGGATTCAGAGTCTCGCGGGGGCGGATAAGTTCGCCGCGCCGCGGTCAGGGTGGTGGAATCCTGACCAGCGGCAGCTGCTTCTGAATCCAAAGTGTGCGCTGTTCAACGTACTCGGTGGTGCCGCGCACGTCGTAGTAGCTGGGGCGGGGCAGCAGCACCGCCAATTGCGCGGCCTGGGCCGGACTCAGGGCATGGGCGTCGACGCCAAAGTAGTGCCGGGCCGCGGCCTGGGCGCCGAACAGGCGGTTGCCCCACTGCGCGGTGTTGAGATACAGCTCCAGGATGCGTTTCTTGGAAAGGGCGGCTTCCAGCATCAGCGCGATCAAGGCCTCCTGGATCTTGCGGGCGTAGGACTTTTCGCTGCTCAGAAACAGGTTCTTGGCCAGTTGCTGAGTCACCGTGGAGCCGCCGGCCACCGGGCGGCCCGCTTCTTCGTTGCGCTCGATGGCATGGCGGATGCCGCGCCAGTCGAAGCCGATGTGCTCCATGAAGCGGGCGTCCTCGGAAATCAGCACGGCGCGCTTCAGATCGTCAGCGATCCGCTCGTAGTCCTGCCACTCGTAGCGCACCGTGCCATGCTCCCGGGCGCGCTCCATGAATGCGGTGTCGTCCGGGTTCTGGTGTCGTAATTCCAGCACCGGGATCAGATAGCGCAACTGGGACATCACCCCGACGGCGATCACCAGCGTCAGCGCGATGAAGAAAAGTCGTTTCATACGGGAATCGGAATCCTGCTCCGCAAGAGGCTTATCTTCGCCAAAACGGCGGGCGTTGTCAGGTACTCAGTCCCCGCTTCGGTGATTTTCCTCCCGCTCCTTGTCGTCGGCGGCGCTCAGCGCGGCGACCGCTTCCCGATTGTTGACGAACAGATTGTGTTCACCGAGTTCCGCCATCAGGCCGGTGTGGTCGAGCACGTCCCCGACCTGTTTTTTCACACCGGAGAGCGTCAGCCGCACGCCGCGCGCGTCCAGATCGCGCCGCAGCGTGGACAAGGTGTCGGCGCCGGTGGCATCCATGGCGTTCATCGCCGAGGCACAGATCAGCACCACCCGGATTTCCGGTTCGCTGCGCAGCCGCTCACGAATGAACCGGTCCAGCAGCGGGGCGGTGATATAGGTCAGTGACGCGTCCATGCGCAGCGCCAGCACGCCCGGCGCCACCGGTGGTAATCCATGGAGAGCGCGGTCGCGCAGGGTGCCGGCGTCGTGCAGGCCCAGCTCGATCAGGCGCGGGTGGGAGCGGCGGTAGAGGAAGAACAGAATCGACAGCAGGAAACCGGTGAGTACCCCCCAGTGCAGGTACGGCACCGAGGCCAGCGTGACCAGGAAGGTGGCGATACCCACCAGGCCGTCGTCCACCGAGGCCCGCCACAGGCGCACGAAAGCCATCGGATCGAGCAGCCCGAATACCGGCACGATGATGATCGCCGCCAGGATTGCCCGGGGCAGGTGTTGCAGGTAGCCGGTAAAGAAGAGCAGACACAGCAAGGTACAGAGGGCGGCGAACAGCGCCGACCAGCCGCTCGTGGCCCCCACAAAGCGATTCAGCGCGGTACGTGAAAATGAGCCGCTGACCGGGAAGGCGCCGCTCAGGCCACTGGCCACCTTGGCCAGCCCCTGACCGACCAGTTCCTGGTTCTGGTTCCAGAGCCGGCCGTCCGGCGAGGGCAGGGAGCGCGCGCTGGACATCGCCTCGGTGAAGCTGATCAGCGCGATGATCACCGCCGCCGGTAACAGGGAGCGATGTTGCTCCATGGTGAGGGCGTCGGGCCACTGGAGTACCGGCAGGCCAGAGGGCACCGCGCCGACCACCTCGCCGCCGAGCGCCTGAAAGCCCAGCCAGGCGCTGATCGCAATGCCCAGCACGCACACCACCAGAACGCCGGGAAAGCGTGGCAGGGAGCGTTTCTGCAGCCATAACAGCAATAAAGCGCCAGGGCCGAACATTAATGTCCATAGCCAGGCGGCGTCGGGGTGCAGGCCGTGTTCGACGAGCTGTCTGAGCGCGGGAACCAGGCCTTCCCCGGAAAGACCCAGCAGGGCGGGCAGCTGTGACACCAGGATGATCAACGCGGCGGCGTTCAGAAAGCCGGTGATCACCGCGTTGGAGACGAAGTTGGCGATTACGCCAAGGCGCAGCGCGCCGAGCAGGAACTGGATGACGCCGGCATAGAGGGCGAGCCAGATCGCCAGGGTCACCCAGTGCGGGCTCTCCGGCTCCGCCATCGGCGCCAGGGCCGCGTAGGTGAGCAGGCTGGTCAGCGCCACCGGGCCCACCGCCAGCAGTGAAGACGACCCCCAGAGAATGCCGATGATCCCGGGCAGCAGGGCGGCATAGAGACCGGTGATCGGCGGCATCCCGGCGAGGGTGGCGTAGGCGATCGCCTGCGGAATCAGCACCAGACCCACGGTGATACCCGCGATCGCGTCCTTGCGCAGCGCCGGCCCGGTGGGACGGGGCCATTGCAGGAAGGGCAACACAGCTTGGATCCAGGACGTCATTAAAAAAAGCTCCGCAGGCCGCTCGCCGGGGCGCCTGGACGCGGTGAGCGTCGGCGCGGCAGGAAAATTTAATGGTACTAAATTATTTTTGCCGCTTGAAGCGCGCGCAGGGTCCGGAAACAAAAAAACCCGGGCGGGGCCCGGGTTTTTCGGTGTTGGTGGAGGCGGGGGGGATCGAACCCCCGTCCGCCAGCAATCCGCCTGTAGATCTACATGCTTAGTCGTGTCTATTGATTTAAGTGGCTGCGGCCCGACAGACAGGGCGCAGTCACCGAGTCCCTAAAGGTTTTAACAGCGCCATCCGGGACGGACTTTGCTGCGAGCCTGTGTAGCGATGCTCGCCTCACTTCCCCACAGGCTGGGTCGTTTGGCGATAAGCAGGGTTTAAGCTGCTAGTGCGTAAGTATCGTCGTTTGCGATTACTTTAATATGCCACAAGGTATTTACGAGCATTGCGACGCTACTCGACATGCACCACAGGTTTCTTTACCGGCGTCGAATCCATGTCGCCCCCTGTTGTGTCAGCCGTCTACGCTGATCGGCCATTGTAGGAGATGGGGGCACGGAAGTCGAAGACAAGAGGGGGCGTTTTTCTCTATAACAGTGCTTTACATATATTGTCGGACAATCAAACCGGCTGATATCGATTTGTCACACTCAGGATGCATCATCGGGCCGTGTCGCAGTGGATGCGACCGGAACCAAGCCGTTCATTGAGGAGTGGAACGATGAAGACGATCAGCAAATTCTGGGCGCCGGTGGCGGCGCACCCGCTACTGGCCCGGTCCCTGCAGTTGGTGTTTACCCTGGCGCTGTACGCGGGAGGTGCCTATGCGGTCGCCCTGGTGAGCGGTGACGCGCGCATTCCGCTGGTGCTGTACGCGGTGTACTTCCTGCCCGCGGTGCTGCGGTCCTGGTTGCAGTTCTACTGGCGCCTGCGTGATGACGTGAAGTCGCTGGGCGGACACCGCGGCAAGACCAACAAGGCGCTCTAAGGCGCCTTGAACGGACACTTCCGCCGGCTTAACGCTGGCGGAGGATGCGCTGTTTCTGCCGCTTCCAGTCGCGCTCGCGTTCGGTGGCGCGCTTGTCGAACTTCTGTTTGCCCTTGGCCAGGGCGATGTCCAGTTTCACCAGGCCGCGCTTCCAGTGCAGGTTCACCGGCACGCAGGTGAAGCCGTCCTTCTGCACGCCACTGAACAGCCGCGCCAGCTCCTTGCGGTGCAGCAGCAGCTTGCGGGTGCGCTGGGGGTCGGGCACGGAGTGGGTGCTGGCGGTGGGCAGGGGCTCTATCCGGGCGCCGAACAGGAACGCCTCGCCCTCCTTGAGCATCACGTAGGATTCAGTCAGGTTGCCCTTGCCCTCACGCAGCGCCTTCACCTCCCAGCCTTGCAACGACAGGCCGGCCTCGAAGAATTGTTCCAGGTGATAGTCGAAGCGCGCCTTGCGGTTTTGCGCAATGGCGTTCGGAGACGATTGTTTTTTCGGTTTGCCCATGGGGCGGCGATTATAGAGAGTGGCCGCGGCCCTGGCGAGGGCCGTGGCACTTGTTTCTGCGCCGAAGCGGGTAAGCGGTTACGTACCCGCGCTTGAGCGGCCTATCGAAAATCAAGACAATGGCCCGATTGCGTCGAGGGGTAAGTTGCCGATGAAGAAGGAATACAAGCCGGTCCACGGTATGTGGACCAGCCGGTGGGTCTTTATTCTCGCCGCCACGGGCTCCGCCGTGGGATTGGGTAATATCTGGCGGTTTCCCTACATCACCGGGGAGTACGGCGGTGGCGCCTTCGTGGTGCTTTATCTGCTCTGCATCGCCCTGATGGGGATTCCGATCATGGTGGCGGAAGTGATGCTCGGCCGCCGTGGCGGCCTGAGCCCGATCCACACCATGTCGAAGCTGGCGGAGCAGAGCAAGGTGACGCGCCGCTGGGCGGGCATCGGTTACCTGGGCGCGTTGTCGGGCTTTTTGATCCTGTCTTTCTATTCCGCGGTGGCCAGCTGGGCGCTGATCTATGTCTGGGAAGCGGCCCAAGGCGTGTTCCAGGGCATCACGGCGGTGCAGTCCAAGGCGCACTACGAGGACATGCTGGCCAATCCCTGGCTGCTGCTGGGCTCACACACCCTGTTCATGGTGATCACCATGGGCGTGGTGGCGCTGGGCGTGAAACAGGGCCTGGAGCGCGCCGTGCGCGTGCTGATGCCGGTGCTGTTCGCGCTGCTGGTGGTGCTGATCGGCTATGCCTCCACCACGCCGGGTTTCGCCGAGGGCGTGGGTTTCCTGTTCGCGTTCGATTTCTCCAAGCTGTCCGGCGAGGCGGTGATCGTGGCGCTGGGCCAGGCGTTTTTCACCTTGAGCCTGGGGATGGGCGCGATCATGGCCTACGGCGCTTACATGCCCCGCGAGATTAAGGACAAGAGCGGCCGCTCTCGGCCGGTGTCCATTGTCTCCTCGGTGATCACCATCGCCGTGCTGGACACTCTGGTGGCGCTGGGCGCCGGTCTGGCCATGTTCCCGCTGCTGTTCACCGGCGGTCTGGAAGTCGGCCAGGGGCCGGGCATGATGTTCGTGACCCTGCCGCTGGCGTTCGGGCAGATGCCCGGCGGGCTGCTGTTCGGCACCCTGTTCTTCGTGCTGGTGGTGTGCGCGGCCTGGAGCTCCTCGATTTCCCTGGGCGAGCCGATGGCCGCCTGGCTGGTGGAGCGGGGTATGGGGCGCGGCACGGCGGCGCTGGCGGTGGGTCTGGCGGCCTGGCTACTGGGCGTCGGTTCGGTGCTCTCCTTCAACGTCTGGAAGGAGCATGAATTCCTGGTCGGCACCTTCTTCGACAATATCGAGTTCCTGTCCACCAGCGTCATGCTGCCGCTGGGCGGGCTGTTGATCGCCATTTTCGCCGGCTGGGTGATGAAGGAGACCCACGCCCGCAAGGAGCTGGCGATGAAGAGCTTCCCGCTCTATCTGGTCTGGCGGGCGCTGGTGCGGGTGGTATCGCCGACGGCGGTGATCGCCCTGTTCATCTACTCCCTCTGGTCGGTGCTGGCGGCGGACGACGGCAGCGACGAGGCCGGCGCCGACGGCGACCCGGTGGAACAAACCGCGCCCGCTGACCAGGAGGCACGCTGATGGCCCCGAATCGGCTGCATGTGGAGGTGGTCTACGCGCTGCCCGAGAAGCAGCGGCTGATCGCGCTGGACGTGCCCGCCGGGACCACCATGCTGGAGGCGGCCCGTGAGTCGGGTATCGCCGAGCATTTCGAGGGGCTGGATCTGGAGCGGGCCGCCATGGGCGTATTCGGCAAGGCGGAGCCGGCGCCGGCGCAGCGGGTGCTGATGGACGGTGAGCGTGTGGAAATCTACCGGCCGCTGAAGATCGATCCCAAGGCGGCGCGCAAGGCCCGCGCGCAGCGGGCCGGCAAGGACTAGCTGCGCGGGATCGGTACCGAGGTGGCGTCCGGGGTGGTCTGGGTGCCCGGGTCCGGGGCCGGATCGTTGAGCGGCTCGGGGTCGACCACGTTGTCTTCCTTGCGGTCGCGGGCGCGCTGCTCCAGCTCCCGGTCGCGCCGGCCGGAGGTGCGCTCACGCACGTTTTCCACCGGCTCGCCGTCGTAGTGGCTGTACTGGCCCCCTTCGAAGAACACCACGATCTGCTGTTCCACGGTTTCCGCGTTACCGGTCTGGTAATGCAGCAAATAGAACCAGGTGTCCGGCGTGAACGGGTCGGTCAGCGTTGGCGGACCGAGCACGAAACGCACCTGTTCCGGCGTCATTCCCGGCTCCAGGTCGGCAAGCATCTCCCCGGTAACCACGTTACCCTGAGGAATATCAATACGATATACCCCCGGGAAGCGCAGGGAACTGCAACCGGCCAGCAGGACGGTCAATAACAGCGATAGTGCAATGAACCTTGGCATGGTGTTTCGACTTGGCATAATGTTCGGGCGATAATACAGACTTGGCAACAGGGGACAAGGTTCCCGAGAGAACCGGACATCCTTCACGGCGGCATACGGAGCAAAGACATTGGATAATCAGGATCTTAGAAAAGCGGGTCTGAAGGTGACCCTGCCGCGGATGAAAATTCTGCAGCAGCTGGAATCCTCCGAAGAACGCCATCTCAGCGCCGAGGACATCTACAAGGCTTTAATGGATACCGGCGAGGACGTGGGCCTGGCCACGGTTTACCGGGTGCTGACCCAGTTCGAGCAGGCCGGCATCGTGCTGCGCCACAATTTCGAGGGCGGCTCCGCCGTGTTCGAGCTGGCCGATGAAGAGCACCACGACCATATGGTGTGCATGGAGACCGGCGAAGTGGTGGAGTTCATGGACGAAGAGATCGAGAACCGCCAGCACATGATCGCCGAGAAGCACGGCTACGAAATCGTCGATCACTCCCTGGTTCTCTACGTCAAACCGAAGGGCAAAAAGCGCTGACAGAGGCGCCGGGCCCCCTCTCTAGGCCACCCGCTGACCCTTGTCCAGCATCTCGCGGGCATGGGTGAGGGTGGACTCCGTAATCTCAACGCCGCCCAGCATGCGGGCCACTTCCTCCACCCTGGCCCCGGTATCCAGGTTCTGGATGCGGGTGTGGGTGGTGTCCTTGCCCTGAATCTTGTGCACCTGCCAGTGCTGGTGCCCCTGGGCGGCGACCTGCGGCTGGTGAGTGATGCACAGCACCTGGGCGTGCTCGCCCAGTTCGCGCAGCAGGCGGCCGACGATCTCCGCCACGCCACCGCCGACCCCCACGTCCACCTCGTCGAAGACCAGGCTGGGCACGGTCAGGTTGCGCGCGCAGATCACCTGAATCGCCAGGCTCACCCGGGACAGCTCGCCGCCGGAGGCCACCTTGGCCAGGGCCCGCAGCGGCTGCCCCGGGTTGGCGGAAAAGCGAAATTCCACCTCTTCCAGGCCGTCCGGCCCGGGTTTGCTTTCTTCCAGCACGGTTTCCAGGCGCGCCGCCTTCATGCCCAGCGCCTTGAGCTGCTTCTGGATTTGCTGGGTCAGGCGCGTGCCGGCCTCCCGGCGGCGCCGGCCCAGGGCGCGGGCGCTTTCCATATAGGCTTCGCGGGCCGCCTGCTCGGCGCTGGCGAGTGCTTCCAGGTGCTCGTCGAAATGCTCCAGGGTGTTCGCTTCCTCGGCCAACTTGCGGTGGTGCTCAATCAGTTCCTCGGGGCGCAGGCGGTGTTTGCGCGCCAGCGTGTAGGTCTGGTCCAGCCGCGCCTCCACCTGGCTGAGGCGCTGCGGGTCCAGATCCAGCTTTTCCAGATAATGGCGCAGGTCGTCGGCGGCGGCCTCCACCTGCAGGCGGGCGGATTCCACCGTGTCTAAAACCGTGGCCAGGTCGTCGTCGCTGCGGCGCGCCTCCTCCACCCAGTGGCTGACCTGGCCGAGCTGGTCGTTGCAGGTGCCTTCGTCGCCGTCGTAGAGCGCCGTGACCGCCTGCTGGCAGAGCCGTATCAGCGCTTCCGCGTTGCCCAGGCGCTGTTGCTCCTGTTCCAGTTCCGGCAGCTCCCCTTCGGTGAGCGCCAGGGCGTCCAGCTCCTCGAGCTGAAAGCGCAGCAGTTCCTGCCGTTCGGTTTGCTCGCGGGCGCCGGCCAGTGCCTGGTCGTGAGCGCGGCGGGCCTTCTGCCAGGCGCGCCAGTGGTCGCGCACCTGCTCCGCCTGGGCGCCGGCCTCGGCGAAGTTGTCCAGCAACTGGCGGTGGGTCTCCTTGCGCAGCAGGGCCTGGTGCTCATGCTGGCTGTGGATGCTGATCAGCATCTCGCCCAGTTCGCGGACCTCGGTGAGCGGCGTGGGGGTGCCGTTGATGTAAGCCCGCGAGCGGCCGTCGGCCCGCACGGTGCGGCGCAGCAGGCACTCGTTGCCGTTGTCCAGTTCCCGCTCGCCCAGCCAGGCCCGGGCCGCCGGGTTGTCCGCCACGTCGAAGGTGGTCAGCACTTCCGCGCGGTCGCAGCCGGGGCGGACCACGGCGCTGTCGGCCCGTTCACCCAGGGTCAACGACAGGGCGTCGATGATCACCGACTTGCCGGCGCCGGTCTCGCCGCTGATCACGGTAAGGCCGGGCTCGGGCTCCAGCTCGAGCTGGTCGACGGTGGCGAAGTGGCGAACGCTGAGGTGCGTGAACATGGACTGTCCTTTTGGCCAGTAGTGAGTCGATATTAGGCGATTCCGACGGCCAGTGTAAGCCCCGTTTCTGGACGGCGGTGCGTCGGTGTGCGGAGAATGGCCCTTCCGTGGTTATACTGAGGCTTCATCACGGGTAATAGAAGTATGGCCAAGTTGGAATTGAACGAACGCAAACAACGGTTGCTGATGGCGCTGGTGGAGCGGCACATCCGCCACGGCCAGCCGGTGGGCTCCAAGACCCTGGCCACCGGCAGCGGCCTGGCGGTCAGCCCGGCCACCATCCGTAATCTGATGGCGGAACTGGAAGACATGGGGTTGCTGGCCAGCCCCCATACCTCCGCCGGCCGGGTGCCCACCGAACGCGGCTACCGGCTTTACGTGGACACCCTGTTGGCGTCCAGCACCATGGAGCGCCCGGATAACGCCCGCCTGCGCGACGAGCTGCGCCAGATGCTGGCACCGGACCAGTCGCCCGAGGCGCTGGTCTCCCAGGCCTCGCGCAGCCTGGCGGAACTGACCCGCATGGCGGGCCTGGTGGCGGTGCCGCGCCGCGATGTGACCACCCTGCGGCAGGTGGAGTTTCTGCCCCTCTCCGGCCAGCGGGTGCTGGTGGTGCTGGTGGTCAACCGCTCCGAGGTGCAGAACCGCATTATCCAGACCAGCCGGGACTACAACGAGGTGGAGCTGCGCCAGGCCGCCAACTACATCAACAAGACCTACGCCGGCTGCGACCTGGACAATATCTGCGAGGGGCTGCTGAGCACCATGGACGCGGACCGCGCGCAGATGGGCGTGCTCATGCAGGCGACCATGGACATCGCCGGCAAGGCGCTGCGTCAGGACCGCAAGGACTCCGATTACGTGGTGTCCGGGGAATCCAACCTGCTGGAAGGCGGCCAGATGGACAGCATCGAGAAGGTCCGCGATCTGTTCGACGCCTTCAACCGCAAGCGCGACATCCTGCATTTGCTGGAGCGCAGCATGAAAGCCGATGGCGTGCAGATCTTCATCGGCCGCGAGTCCGGCTACCAGCCGTTCGAGGAATATTCCCTGGTCTCCGCGCCCTACAAGGTCGACAACGGCCCGGTGGGCGTCCTGGCGGTGGTCGGCCCGACCCGCATGGACTACGAGAAGGTCATCCCCACCGTCGACATCACCGCCCGCATCCTCTCCGCCGCGCTTACCCAACTCTAAAAACAGTTGACAGTTGATAGTGGACAGTTGACAGCGAAAAGACGCGACATCGGGGCTTCTTGAAGCTGGGCCCTGCCCGCGAATCGACGGCGCGGGCACGGCCTCTACGCCTCGCCAAGCGAGACCGCGCCAGCTATCAACTGTCCACTATCAACTATCAACTGCCCCTTCTTCCCTTGAATCCCGCCTCACCGTTCCCATATCTTTGCCCGCTTTCCCAGAATTCGGGACGTGTGGAGTGGATATGAGCGAACAGGACAAGCAACAACAGAACGAACAGCGGACCCCGGCCCAGGACGAGCAAGGCTTCGCCGACACCGATGCGGTGACCGGCGAGGTGGAGACCGCGGCCGCGGACGCGCCCGTGACGCGGGACGAGTCGCCAGAGGGTGGGCCGTCAGTGGAAGAAGAGCTGGCCCAGACGCAGGAACGGCTCGCCAAGGTGGAGAAGGCGCTGGCGGAAGCCGACGTCCGCGCCCAGGCCGAGATGCAGAACGTGCGCCGCCGCGCCGAACGGGACGTGGAAAGCGCCCACAAGTTCGCGCTGGAGAAGTTCGCCGGTGACATTCTCACCGTGGCGGACAGCCTGGAACGGGGTCTGGCGACTCTGGATCCGCAGGACGACGCACTGAAACCCGCCCGCGAAGGGCTGGAGCTCACCTTGAAAGTACTGCTCGATGTGTTCGCCAAGTACAACCTGGAACAGATCGATCCGCAGGGGGAGCCGTTCAATCCGGAGCACCACGAAGCCATGACCATGATCCCGGCCCCCGATGTGGAGCCCAACTCCGTGGTCGAGGTGCTGGAAAAAGGCTACCAACTCAACGGCCGTCTGATCCGTCCGGCCCGGGTGGTGGTCAGCAAGGCCTGAGAGCGCCTGCCAAGGGCTCTTGAAAAGAACACGCCAGCCGCCATATAGCTGGCAAGTCAAACAGTTTCAGCCGTCCGGGCGGTCATTCGAGGCCCGGACCGTGTGAAGGAGAAGGAATCGTTATGGGTAAGATTATCGGTATTGACCTGGGTACCACCAACAGCTGTGTCGCTGTTATGGAAGGGGACAAAACCAAGGTTATCGAGAACGCCGAGGGCGCGCGCACGACGCCGTCCATCATCGCCTACACCGAGGACAACGAAGTCCTCGTCGGCCAGGCGGCCAAGCGTCAGGCGGTCACCAACCCGACCAACACCCTGTACGCGGTGAAGCGTCTGATCGGCCGTCGTTTCGAGGACGAAGTGGTCCAGAAGGACATCAAGATGGTGCCCTACACGATCACCAAGGCCGACAACGGCGACGCCTGGGTGGAAGTGAAAGGCGAGAAGATGGCGCCGCCGCAGATCTCCGCGCAGGTCCTCAAGAAGATGAAGAAGACCGCGGAAGACTATCTCGGTGAAGAAGTCACCGAGGCGGTGATCACCGTGCCGGCCTACTTCAACGATTCCCAGCGCCAGGCCACCAAGGACGCCGGCCGCATCGCCGGTCTCGAGGTCAAGCGTATCATCAACGAGCCCACCGCCGCGGCCCTGGCCTATGGCCTGGACAAGAAAGGCGGTGATCGCACCATTGCGGTCTACGACCTGGGTGGCGGTACCTTCGATATCTCCATCATCGAAATCGCCGAAGTGGACGGTGAGCACCAGTTCGAAGTGCTGGCCACCAACGGCGATACCTTCCTGGGTGGTGAGGACTTCGACCTGGCGATCATTAATTTCCTGGCCGACCAGTTCAAGAAGGATTCCGGCATCGACCTGGGCGGTGACGCCCTGGCCATGCAGCGCCTGAAGGAAGCGGCCGAGAAAGCCAAGATCGAGCTGTCCTCCGCCGAGCAGACCGAGGTCAACCTGCCGTACATCACCGCCGACCAGAGCGGTCCCAAGCACCTGGTGGTGAAACTGACCCGGGCCAAGCTGGAATCCCTGGTGGAGCAGCTGGTGACCCGCTCCCTGGAGCCCTGCAAGACCGCGATCAAGGATGCCGGCGTGAAAACCTCCGACATCACCGACGTGATCCTGGTGGGCGGTCAGACCCGCATGCCCATGGTGCAGAAGAAGGTGGCCGAATTCTTCGGTAAGGACGCCCGCAAGGACGTGAATCCGGACGAGGCCGTGGCCATCGGCGCCGCCATCCAGGGCGCGGTACTGGCCGGCGACGTCAAGGACGTGCTGCTGCTGGACGTGACCCCGCTGACCCTGGGTATCGAAACCATGGGTGGCGTGATGACGCCGCTGATCGAGAAGAACACCACCATCCCGACCAACGCGTCGCAGGTGTTCTCTACCGCCGACGACAACCAGACCGCGGTGACCGTGCACGTGCTGCAGGGCGAGCGTAAGCAGGCCAACCAGAACAAGTCCCTGGGCCAGTTCAACCTGGAAGACATTCCGCCGGCACCGCGCGGCGTGCCGCAGATCGAAGTGACCTTCGACATTGACGCCAACGGCATCCTGCACGTGGGCGCCAAGGACAAGGCCACCGGCAAGGAACAGACCATTCAGATCAAGGCGTCTTCCGGCCTGTCCGACGACGAAGTGGATCAGATGGTCAAGGACGCCGAGGCCCACGCCGACGAGGACAAGAAGTTCGAGGAGCTGGTGCAGGCGCGTAACCAGGGCGACCACCTGGTGCACGCCACCCGCAAGACCCTCGAGGAAGCCGGCGACAAGGCCTCCGAAGAGGAAAAAGAGGCCATCAACAAGGCCATCGGCGAGCTCGAGGAAGCGCTCAAAGGCAGTGACAAGGACGACATCGACGCCAAGACCAAGGCGCTCACCGAAGCGTCCGGCAACCTGGCTCAGAAGATGTACGCCGAAGCGCAGCAAGCCGAAGGCGGTGAGGCCGGCGCCGGCGAGCAGCAGAAGTCCGGCGATGATGTGGTCGACGCTGAGTTCGAGGAAGTGGACGACGATAAGAAGAAGTGAGGGCGTCGGACGCCAGGCGTCCGATGTCGGACCAGCAGCGCCGGGCCCCAGGGTCCGGCGTCTTAGCTTAAAGTCGACGTTGAATAAAGCGGACCCATTATGTCCAAACGAGATTATTACGAAGTGCTGGGGGCCTCCAAGGACGCCAGCCAGCAGGATCTGAAAAAAGCCTACCGCCGCCTGGCGATGAAATACCATCCGGACCGCAACCCGGATGACCAGGAAGCGGTGGCCAAGTTCAAGGAGGCCAAAGAGGCCTACGAAGTGCTCTCCGACGAGCAGAAGCGGGCCGCCTACGACCAGTTCGGCCACGCCGGCGTCAACGGCCAGGCCGGTGGCGGCGCCGGGGGCGGCGGCTTCGGCGGTGGCGGCTTCGGCGATATTTTCGGAGACATCTTCGGCGATATCTTCGGCGGCGGTGGGGGCCGCCGTGGTCCTGCCCGTGGCGCGGACCTGCGCTATACCCTGGAGCTCAGCCTGGAGCAGGCGGTGCACGGCTGCGAGGAAAAGATCCGCGTGCCCAGCTGGGACCCGTGCGAGGTGTGTGACGGCTCCGGCGCCAAGGCCGGCGAGCAGCCGGTGACCTGTCCGACCTGCGCGGGCATGGGCCAGGTGCGCATGCAGCAGGGCTTCTTCACGGTCCAGCAGGCCTGCCCCACCTGTCACGGCGAAGGTCGGGTGATCGAGAACCCCTGTGACCACTGTGGCGGCCAGGGCCGGGTGCAGACCACCAAGACCCTGTCCGTGAAGATTCCCGCCGGTGTCGATACCGGCGACCGCATCCGTCTGGCCGGCAAGGGCGAGGCGGGCATGCAGGGCGCGCCGCCCGGAGATCTGTACGTACAGGTGGCGGTTCGTCCGCACAGTATCTTCACCCGCGAGGGCGAAAACCTGCATGTGGAAGTACCGGTCAGTTTCGTCGACGCGAGTCTGGGCGGCGAGCTGGAAGTGCCGACCCTCAACGGCCAGGTGAAGTTGAAAGTGCCGCCGGAAACGCAGACCGGCAAGCTGTTCCGCCTGCGCGGCAAGGGTGTGACCCCGGTGCGTGGCGGGCCGCCCGGCGACCTGCTGTGCAAGGTGGTGGTGGAGACGCCGGTCAAGCTCTCCAGCGAGCAGAAGGATCTGCTGCGCCGGTTCCAGGATTCCATGGACAAGGGCGGCGAACGGCACAATCCCCGCCGTACCAGCTGGTTCGAGGGCGTGAAGCGCTTCTTCGACGGGCTTTAAAGCGCTACCTTGTGATGAAACCGAACAGCGGGCAAATGTGATGAAAGTAGGCATTATCGGCGCCGCCGGGCGCATGGGCCGGATTCTGATGGAGGCCACCCTGGCCAACCCCGATACCGAGCTGGCCGCCGCCGTGGACGTGCCCGGCTCCAGCCTGATCGGCGTCGACGCCGGTGAGCTGATGGGGCAGGGGCGTCTCGGCGTGACCCTGGCGGACAATCTTGAACAGGTCGCCGGCGACGCCGACGTGTTCATCGATTTCACCGTCCCCGAGGCCACCGCGCGCAATGTGGAAATCTGCCGCGCCGCCGGTACCCGGCTGGTGATCGGCACCACCGGGCTGAGCGCGGACCAGCAAGCGGCCCTGCGCGACGCCGCCGAGGAGGTCGCCATTTGTTTCGCGCCCAATTACTCGATCGGCGTGAACCTGTGCTTCAAGCTGCTGGAAACCGCCGCCCGGGTGCTCGGCGACGAGGTGGACATCGAGGTGATCGAGGCGCATCACCGCCATAAGATCGATGCGCCCTCGGGCACCGCCCTGCGCATGGGCGAGGTGGTCGCGCAGACGTTGGGCCGCGACCTGGACCAGTGCGCGGTCTACGGCCGCGAGGGCCGCACCGGTGAGCGCGACCGCCAGACCATCGGGTTCGAGACGATTCGCGCCGGTGACATCGTCGGCGAACACACGGTGCTGTTCGCCGCCGACGGCGAACGGGTGGAAATCACCCATAAGGCGTCCAGCCGGATGTCGTTCGCACGCGGCGCCGTGCGGGCCGCGGTATGGCTGTCCGAACAGCCCAAAGGCCTGTTCGATATGCAGGATGTGCTGGGCCTGACCGGCGAAAGTGCCGGTTGGGGCAAACGTTAGGGCAGTCTCGGCGTGACAGCGTGCCGTGAACGTCCTAAAATACGGCCCTGCCCAAGATGGGCGAGCGGGTGGCCGAGTGAAGATGTGTATTTCCTGAAAAGCGAGGTGGAGCAATCCATCTCGCTTTTTTGCGAACCCTGCCGAACGGTTGCGGTAATGCACGGCCCCCGCCACCGATCTCCCAAGTCCCTATCCGCCAGGAGGTTGCGTTGACGGTACCCGCCATACTAGCTCTGGAAGATGGAAGCCTCTTTCGGGGTGTCGCCATTGGCGCCACGGGTGAAACCGTGGGTGAAGTGGTGTTCAACACCGCCATGACCGGCTATCAGGAAATTCTCACCGATCCGTCTTATGCCAAGCAGATCGTGACCCTGACCTATCCACACATCGGCAATACCGGGGTGAACCCGGAAGACGATGAATCCGATCGCGTCTGGGCCGCTGGCCTGGTGATACGCGATCTCACGCTCACCGTGAGCAACTGGCGCGCCCAGGAGTCCCTGCCTGAGTACCTCAAGGCCCGGGGCATCGTCGCCATCGCCGACATCGACACGCGCCGGCTGACGCGCATTCTGCGCGACAAGGGCGCCCAGAACGGCTGCATTCTGGCCGGCGACGATGTGGACGAAGCCCGCGCGCTGGCCGCCGCCCGCGACTTCCCCGGCCTCAAAGGCATGGACCTGGCCAAGGAAGTCAGCGTGAAAGCGCCGTACCAGTGGAAAGAGGGCACCTGGGACCGGGTCGAAGGACACCGTGAACAGAGTGACACCCGCTACCACGTGGTGGCCTACGATTACGGCTGCAAGCGCAATATTCTGCGCATGCTGGCGGATCGTCATTGCAAGCTCACGGTGGTGCCGGCGCAGACGCCCGCCGCCGAGGTGCTGGCGATGAAGCCCGACGGTGTCTTCCTGGCCAACGGCCCCGGGGACCCGGAGCCCTGCGATTACGCGATCACCGCGATCCGCGAAATCGTGGAGACCGGGCTGCCGGTGTTCGGCATCTGCCTGGGGCATCAGCTGCTCGGCCTGGCCAGCGGCGCGCGCACCCTGAAGATGAAGCACGGCCACCACGGCGCCAACCATCCGGTTAAGAATCTGGAAGACGGCACCGTGATGATCACCAGCCAGAACCACGGTTTCGCGGTGGACGAAAGCACGCTGCCCGACAACGTGAAGACCACCCATGTGTCGTTGTTCGACGGCTCCCTGCAGGGGATTCACCGTACCGACGTGCCGGCGTTCAGCTTCCAGGGTCACCCGGAAGCCAGCCCCGGCCCGCACGACTGCGCGCCGCTGTTCGATCATTTCATCGAACTGATGGAGGCCCGCGGCAGCGCCGGCTGACAACAGGAAACACGGGCGGCGCGGCCGCCCGAAGCGTCCGGCCGCGCGTCGGACCCAAGCGAAACGCTCGAATCTGGACGGTTACTCAGACATGCCTAAACGGACTGATATTCAAAGCATCCTCATCATTGGCGCCGGTCCGATCGTGATCGGCCAGGCCTGCGAGTTTGACTACTCCGGTGCCCAGGCGTGCAAGGCCCTGCGCGAGGAAGGCTTTCGGGTGATTCTGGTGAATTCCAACCCGGCCACCATCATGACCGATCCGGCCATGGCCGACGCCACCTATATCGAACCCATCACCTGGGAAACGGTGGCCAAGATCATTGAACGCGAGCGCCCGGACGCGCTGCTGCCCACCATGGGCGGCCAGACCGCGCTGAACTGCGCGCTGGATCTGGAGCGCCACGGCGTACTGGCCAAGTTCAACGTCGAAATGATCGGCGCCAACGCCGACACCATCGACAAGGCCGAGAACCGCGACCGCTTCGACAAGGCGATGAAGAACATCGGCCTGGAGTGTCCCAAGGCGAAGATCGCCAAAACCATGGACCAGGCCTGGGAAATCCAGCAGGAGCTGGGCTTTCCGTCGATTATCCGGCCGTCGTTCACGATGGGCGGCTCCGGCGGCGGGGTGGCCTACAACAAGGAAGAGTTCGAGGAAATCTGTACCCGCGGCTTCGACCTGTCGCCCACCCACGAACTGCTGATCGACGAGTCGCTGCTGGGCTGGAAAGAATACGAGATGGAGGTTGTCCGCGATAAGAACGACAACTGCATCATCGTGTGTACCATCGAGAACTTCGACCCGATGGGCGTGCACACCGGTGATTCGATCACCGTGGCGCCGGCGCAGACGCTCACCGACAAGGAATTCCAGGTGATGCGCGACGCCTCCCTGGCGGTGCTGCGCGAGATCGGCGTGGAAACCGGCGGCTCCAACGTGCAGTTCGGCATGTGCCCGGACACCGGCCGCATGGTGGTGATCGAAATGAACCCGCGGGTGTCACGCTCCTCGGCGCTGGCCTCCAAGGCCACCGGTTTCCCGATCGCCAAGGTGGCCGCCAAGCTGGCGGTGGGCTACACCCTCGACGAGCTGCAGAACGAGATCACCGGCGGTGCCACGCCGGCCTCCTTCGAGCCGTCCATCGATTACGTGGTCACCAAGATTCCGCGGTTCAACTTTGAAAAGTTCGCCGCCGCCGATCCGGTGCTCACCACCCAGATGAAATCCGTGGGCGAGGTGATGGCCATCGGCCGCAACCTGCAGGAGTCCCTGCAAAAGGCGATGCGTGGTTTGGAAACCGATTCGGTGGGCTTCGATCCCAAGATTGATCTGAACGCGCCGGATGCCTCCGAGCGCATCGCTCAGCTACTGTCGACGCCGGGCCCGGAGCGTATCTGGATTGTCGGCGACGCCTTCCGCAGCGGCCTGAGCGTGGACGACGTGTTCCACATCACCCAGATCGACCGCTGGTTCCTGGTGCAGATCGCCGACCTGATCGCCGAAGAGCAACGGCTCGAGCCGGGCAGCTTCAGCGACCTGGACAAGGCGCGTTTGTACGCGCTGAAGCGCAAGGGGTTCTCCGACGCGCGCCTGGCACAGCTGCTCGGCGTCAAGGAAGCGGACGTGCGCGCCAAGCGCCGCGAAATGGGCGTGCAGCCGATCTTCAAACGGGTCGATACCTGCGCCGCCGAGTTCGCCACCAGCACCGCGTACATGTACTCCAGCTACGACGAAGAGTGCGAATCGAACCCCTCCGATCGTGACAAGATCATGGTGATCGGTGGCGGCCCCAACCGTATCGGCCAGGGCATCGAGTTCGATTACTGCTGTGTGCACGCCGCCTTCGCCATGAAGGACGACGGCTACGAGACCATCATGGTCAACTGCAACCCGGAGACCGTATCCACGGATTACGACACTTCCGACCGCTTGTACTTCGAGCCGGTGACCCTGGAAGACGTGCTCGCCATCGTCGATATGGAAAAGCCCAAGGGCGTGATCGTTCAGTACGGCGGCCAGACGCCGCTGAAGCTGGCCCGTGACCTGCAGGCCGCCGGCGTGCCGATCATCGGCACCAGCCCGGACGCCATCGACGAGGCGGAAGACCGTGAACGCTTCCAGCACATGGTCAATAAGCTGGGTCTCAAGCAGCCGCCCAACCGCACCGCGCGCTCCATGGACGAAGGCATCAAGCTGGCCGAGGAGATCGGCTACCCGCTGGTGGTGCGTCCCTCCTACGTGCTCGGCGGCCGGGCTATGGAGATCGTCTACAACGAGGCGGAACTGCGCAGCTACATGAACAACGCGGTGAGCGTGTCCAACGACTCGCCGGTGCTGCTCGACCGCTTCCTGGATGACGCCATCGAAGTGGACGTGGACGCCATCTGCGACGGCACCGACGTGGTGATCGGCGGCATCATGCAGCACATCGAACAGGCCGGCGTGCACTCCGGTGACTCAGCCTGCTCCCTGCCGCCGTATTCCCTGGATAAGGAAGTGCAGGACGTGATGCGCGAACAGTCCGCCGCCATGGCCCTGGAGCTGGGCGTGGTGGGCCTGATGAACGTGCAGTTCGCGGTCAAGGGCGACGAAGTCTATGTGCTGGAAGTGAACCCGCGCGCCTCGCGCACGGTACCCTATGTGTCCAAGTGTATCGGTGTGTCCCTGGCTAAGGTGGCGGCGCGCTGCATGGCCGGCACCTCGCTCAAGGAGCAGGGTTTCACCGAGGAAGTGACGCCGCGCCACTACTTCGTCAAGGAAGCGGTGTTCCCGTTCGCCAAGTTCCCCAAGGTGGACCCCATTCTCGGCCCGGAAATGAAATCCACCGGCGAGGTGATGGGCATTGGCGCCACCTTCGCGGAAGCCTTCGGCAAGGCGTCCCTGGGCGCCGGCGAACGGCTGCCGGACGGCGGCACTGCCTTTATCTCGGTACGCGACGCGGACAAGAACGCCGCCGTGGACGTGGCCCGTTCACTGATCAGCCATGGTTTCCGGCTGGTGGCCACGCGCGGCACCGCGCGCATGCTTTCCGAGGCCGGGCTGGAAGTGAAGCCGGTCAATAAAGTACTGGAAGGGCGCCCGCATATCGTCGACATGATCAAGAACGACGAGGTGGCTCTGATCGTCAACACCACCGAAGGCAAGCAGGCGATCCGCGATTCCTTTGCGATTCGCCGTTCCGCCCTGCAGCACAAGGTGTTCTACACCACCACCATCACGGCGGCCCACGCGGTTTGCCAGGCGATGGCCATCAGTGGCGAACCCGAAGTTCGCCGGCTGCAGGACCTGCACGCCGAAATGCATTAGCCGTAAGTCGCCTCGGGGCCGTCCCCGGGGCGGGCCCAAGGAAGACATTAAGAGGTTAATACTATGCAACGTGTTCCCATGACCACCGCGGGCGCCGAGGCCCTGCGCAAGGAACTCGATCAGCTTAAAAAGGTGGATCGCCCGCGTATTTCCGCCGCCATCGCCGAAGCCCGTGAGCACGGCGATCTCAAGGAAAACGCCGAGTACCACGCGGCGCGCGAGCAGCAGGGTTTCTGCGAAGGCCGGATTCAGGACATCGAGAGCAAGCTGTCCAACGCGCAGATCATCGACATCACCAGCATCCAGAACACCGGCAAGGTGATTTTCGGCGTGACCGTGACCATCGTCGACGTGGACTCGGATGAAGAGAGGGTCTATCAGATCGTCGGCGACGACGAGGCGGACATCAAAAGCGGCAAGCTGAGTGTCAACTCACCCATCGCCCGCGGCCTGATCGGCCGGGAAGAAGGGGATACGGTGCAGATCGACACCCCCGGTGGCACCAAGGAATACGAAGTCGACAAGGTCGAGCACCGCTAAGTCGCCGGCGTCTTCAGACGTCGGCGCGCAGCACGTTCGAGAGTTTCGGGTCCGGTTTGGCGGCGGCCCGGTACAGCAGCGCGATGTTGCCGATGCGCTGTACCAGGTCGGCGCCGGTGCTTTCGCACAGGCTTTCCACCATGCCGGCGCGCTGCTCCCGGGTGGACGCATTGATCTTCACTTTGATCAGTTCGTGGTCCTCAAGGCGGCCTTCCAGTTCTTCCAGGAAGGTTTCCGTGAGGCCCTTGTCACCGGAAATCAGTACCGGCTTCAGGTGGTGGCCGATACGGCGCAGGCGTTTCTTGTCCTGTTGGCTCAAAGGCATGGTGTTCTCCAAAAACGGAGCGCTATTCTAGGGAACCGGGGCGGTCCCCCGCAATCACCGCCTTACCCCGTCTCCGGTGCCGGCAATTCAGGCGCGACTACCCAAGGCTACTATGGCGAAATCGAAAAGCAGCCAGCGTTGGCTCAAAGAGCACTTCGACGACCACTGGGTGACCCGCGCCCAGGCCGAGGGCTACCGCTCCCGGGCCAGCTTCAAGCTGCTGGAAATCCATGAAAAGGACAAGCTGTTCCGCTCTGGCATGACGGTGCTGGACCTGGGCGCGGCGCCGGGCGGCTGGTCCCAGGTGGCCGGCCGTCTGGTCGGTTCACGGGGCACTGTCGTGGCCAGCGATATTCTCGCCATGGACGCGATTCCCGATGTCACCTTCGTGCAGGGCGATTTCCGGGAACAGGCGGTCTATGAGCAAATCGTGGCGCACCTCAATGGGCGGAAAGTCGACCTTGTATTGTCCGACATGGCCCCCAATATGAGTGGTAACAAGGCGGTGGATCTGCCGCGCTCCATGTATCTGGCCGAGCTGGCTCTGGACATGGCGCTCAATGTTCTGGAACCCCGTGGCGCCTTTCTGGTCAAGGTGTTCCACGGCGAAGGGTTCGATCAGTACCGCAAGGCCCTGCAAGGCCATTTCCAGCGGGTGGTCAGTCGCAAACCGGCGGCCAGCCGACCGCGCTCTACCGAGGTGTACCAATTGGGGTCGCACCTGAAGTAGTGTAGAGTTGAAAGTCTGTCAGTACGCGCGAATGCGCCCAGTAAGGCGAGGTCTCCCTTGAACGACATGACCAAGAATATTGTGCTGTGGCTGGTGATCGCCGGGGTCCTCTATGTAGTGGCTTCCAGCATCAACACCCAGCCGACTCAGCAAATGCTGAACTACTCCGCGTTCATCGATAACGTGGAGAACGGCAATGTGGATCAGGTCACCATCGGTGACACCCGTATTTCCGGCCAGATGAACGACGGCACCCGTTTCGAGACCGTCAAGCCACCGGCCATGGATACCAACCTGATTCCCACGCTGATCCAGAACGAAGTGGAAGTGACCGGCAAGGAACCCGAGCGTCAGGGCTTCCTGACCCAGCTGTTCCTGTCGGTGCTGCCGATTCTGTTGATCCTGGCGATCTTCATCTTCTTCATGCGCCAGATGCAGGGTGGCGGTAAAGGCGGCGGCGGACCGATGACGTTCGGCAAGTCCAAGGCCCGCCTGATGGGCGAAGACCAGATCAAGACCACCTTCGCCGACGTGGCCGGCGTGGAAGAGGCCAAGGACGAAGTGCAGGAACTGGTGGAGTTCCTGCGTGATCCCGCCAAATTCCAGCGTCTTGGCGGCAAGATTCCCCGTGGCGTGCTGATGGTCGGCTCGCCGGGTACCGGTAAGACCCTGCTCGCCAAGGCGATCGCCGGCGAAGCCAAGGTGCCGTTCTTCAGCATTTCCGGTTCCGATTTCGTGGAAATGTTCGTCGGCGTGGGCGCGTCCCGGGTCCGTGACATGTTCGATCAGGCCAAGAAGCACGCCCCCTGCATTATCTTTATCGACGAGATCGATGCCGTCGGCCGCAGCCGTGGCGCCGGCCTGGGTGGCGGCCACGACGAGCGCGAGCAGACCCTGAACCAGCTGCTGGTGGAAATGGACGGTTTCGACGACAACGACGGTGTGATCGTGATCGCCGCCACCAACCGCCCCGACGTGCTGGACCCGGCGCTGCTGCGTCCGGGCCGCTTCGACCGCCAGGTGACGGTGCCGCTGCCGGATATCCGTGGCCGCGAACAGGTGCTCAAGGTACACATGCGCCCGGTGCCCATGTCCGAGGACGTTGACGCCTCGCTGATCGCCCGCGGTACCCCGGGCTTCTCCGGCGCGGACCTGGCCAATCTGGTTAACGAGGCGGCGCTGTTCGCGGCCCGCGCCAACAAGCGCGTGGTCTCCATGGAGGACTTCGAGAAAGCCAAGGACAAGATCCTGATGGGCGCCGAGCGCCGCTCCATGGTGATGAGCGAGAAAGAGAAGCTGAACACTGCCTACCACGAGTCCGGCCACGCCATTGTCGGCCGGCTGGTGCCGGATCACGACCCGGTTTACAAGGTCAGCATCATTCCCCGTGGCCGCGCCCTGGGCGTGACCATGTACCTGCCCGAGGAAGACAAGTACTCGGTGTCCAAGCGGGCGCTGGAGTCCTCCATCTGCTCGCTGTTCGGCGGTCGTATCGCCGAGGAAATGACGCTTGGTTTCGACGGCGTCACCACCGGTGCCTCCAACGACATCGAGCGTGCCACCAAGATGGCCCGGGCGATGGTCACCAAATGGGGCCTGAGCGAAAAAATGGGGCCCCTGGCCTACGAGGAAGACGAAGGCGAAGTGTTTCTCGGCAAGCAGATGTCCCAGCGCAAGCATGTGTCCGAGCAGACCTCCGAGGAGATCGACCGGGAAGTGCGCGCCATCATCGACAGCTGCTACCACCGGGCCAAGGACCTGTTGGAGAGCAACCGCGACAAGCTGGATCTGATGGCGGAAGCTCTGATGCAGTACGAAACCATCGACGCGGACCAGATTGGCGACATCATGTCCGGCCACAAGCCCCGGCCGCCGAAGGATTGGCGTGATCAGGGCCCGGGTCCCGGCGCTTCCGCCTCTTCGGACGAGTCCGGCGATGGCGAAACCGGGGACGACGCCATAGGCGGGCCCGCCAACACCCATTGATGATGGTTTGATGAACACCAACACGCTGAGCTGTGGGGCGCGGACACTGGATGTGTCCGCGCCCGTCGTTATGGGGGTCCTGAATGTGACCCCCGATTCGTTTTCCGATGGTGGCCGCTACACCTCCCTGGATGCCGCGTTGCGTCAGTCCGAACGGATGCTCGCCGACGGCGCCGCGATCATCGACGTGGGCGGCGAGTCCACCCGGCCGGGCGCCGCGCCGGTCTCCGAGCAGCAGGAACTGGACCGGGTGATTCCGGTGGTGGAGGCCCTGCACCGGGAGCTGGACGCCCTGGTGTCCGTGGACACCAGCACGCCGGCGGTGATTCGCGCCTGCGCCGGTGCCGGTGCCGGCATGATCAACGACGTGCGTTCCCTGCGCCGCCCGGGCGCTCTCGAAGCCGCCGCCGGCACCGGTCTGGCGGTGTGCCTGATGCACATGCAGGGCGAGCCCGGCACCATGCAGAACGACCCTCACTACGAAGACGTCACCGCCGAGGTGATCGCGTTCCTGGAGCAGCGCATCGGCGCCTGCGTGGACGCCGGTATCCCCCGCGACAAGTTGCTGGTCGACCCGGGCTTTGGCTTTGCCAAGACGGTGCAGCATAATCTGCGTTTGCTCGCGGAGTTGTCCCGGCTGGCGAGCCTGGAGCTGCCTCTGCTGGTGGGGCTGTCGCGCAAGTCTCTGTTCGGCAAGGTGCTGGACCGTCCGGTGGAACAGCGTCTGGCGGGCAGTCTGGCGGCGGCGGTGATGTGTGTGGAGCGGGGCGCGCGTATCGTGCGCGCCCACGACGTAAAAGAAACCGTGGACAGCGTGCGCTTCGCCCACGCCGTGCACAGCAGCCTGTAAGCGAACACGGCGCTGTTTCAGGGAGACTACGGATGAGTCGCAAATATTTCGGAACCGATGGCATTCGCGGCACCGTCGGGGAGCCGCCGATCACGCCGGATTTCGTGCTTAAACTGGGTTGGGCCGCCGGCCGGGTGCTGGCCGCCCACGGCGGCAGCAAGATATTGATCGGCAAGGACACCCGCATTTCCGGTTACATGTTCGAATCGGCCCTGGAGGCGGGCATTTCCGCCGCCGGTGTCGACGTCAGGCTGCTCGGCCCCATGCCCACGCCGGCCATCGCCTACCTGACCCGCACCCTGCACGCCCAGGCCGGCATCGTGATCTCCGCGTCGCATAACGCCTACACCGACAACGGCATCAAGTTCTTCGGCGACAATGGCCGCAAGCTCAGCGACAAGATCGAAGCGGAAATCGAGCGCATGCTGGATGAGCCGATCTCGGTGGTCGCCACCGATCGCCTGGGCAAGGTGCGTCGCATCGACGACGCCCGTGGCCGCTACATCGAATTCTGCAAAAGCACCACGCCGGGCCTCAATCTGCACGGCCTGAAAATCGTGGTGGATACCGCCAATGGCGCGGCCTACCACATTACCCCGGATGTACTGGAAGAGTTGGGCGCCGAGGTGGTGGCGATCGCCAACCAGCCGAACGGTTTCAACATCAATCTGGACTGCGGCTCCACCAAGCCCGAGGCCTTGTGCCGCCGGGTGGTCGCGGAGGGCGCCGATCTGGGCCTGGCGCTGGACGGCGACGCCGACCGGCTGATCATGGTGGACGACCAGGGCGCGCTGGTGGACGGCGACCAGCTGCTCTATCTGATCGCCCGGGACCGCCAGCGCCGCGATCTGCTGAACGGCGGCGTGGTCGGCACTCTGATGTCCAACCTGGGGCTGGAGCTGGCGCTCCAGGACCTGGATATTCCCTTCGCCCGCGCCAAGGTCGGCGACCGCTACGTGATGGAGCAGCTCGATCAGCGTGGCTGGCTGCTGGGCGGCGAGTCCTCCGGCCATCTGGTCTGTCTCGACCGCACCTCCACCGGCGACGGCACCGTGGCGGCGTTGCAGGTGCTCGATGCGCTGCGCCGCGAGGGGCTTTCCCTGCGCGACGCGGTCACGGCGGCGCCGTTGCTGCCGCAGACCTTGATCAATGTGCGCGGCAACCGGCGGGACGGCTTCATGGAAGAGGCCGGGGTGCGCGCGGCTATGGAGAAGGTGGAGCAGGAACTGGGCCGCAACGGCCGCGTGTTGTTGCGCCCCTCCGGCACCGAGCCGTTGGTGCGGGTGATGGTGGAAGGCAAAGACGCCGACCAGGTGGAGCGGCTTTGCCGGCACCTGGCGGAGGCCGTGGAAGCGGCGATCGCATGACAGGAGCAATGCTCGAATGACAAGAACACCGTTAGTGGCGGCGAACTGGAAGATGAACGGCCGGTACGGCCTGGTGGCCGAACTGGGAGCCGCCCTGGCGACGGCGGACCTGGGCAGCGCGGAAGTGGCGGTGTGCCCGCCGTTTCCTTACCTGCAGGCATTGGGCGCTGAACTGAAAGGCAGCGCCGTGGGGCTGGGCGCGCAGACGCTGTGCGACCACGAAGACGGCGCTTTTACCGGCGAAGTGTCCGCTGAAATGCTGGTGGACCTGGGCTGCCGCTATGTGATCGTCGGTCACTCGGAGCGCCGCGAGCACTTCGGGGAAGACGACGACCTGGTGGCCAGCAAGTTTCTGCGCGCGCAAAAGGCCGGGTTGATACCGATTCTGTGCGTCGGCGAAACGCTGCGCCAGCGCGAAGCCGGTGACACCGAACACGTGGTCGTCCGGCAGCTTATGGCGGTGGTGGAAGCCGCCGGCAGCGCGGCTTTCAACCGTGCGGTGCTGGCCTATGAGCCGGTTTGGGCGATCGGCACCGGCCTCACCGCCTCACCGGAAGAGGCCCAGGCGGTGCATGCGAATCTGCGCGCCGCCCTGGCGGCCCGCGACCCGGATGTGGCCGACGGCGTACGCCTCCTTTACGGCGGCAGCGTAAAGGCGGATAATGCCGCCCCTCTGTTTGCCCAGCCGGACATCGATGGTGGACTGATCGGCGGGGCCTCACTGAACGAAAAAGAATTTATCGCCATTTGTCGGGCGGCAGGTTGATTTAACTTATGGATATTGTGCTTCATGTGGTGCACGTGCTGGCGGCCCTCGGTCTTATCGGCCTGATCCTGATCCAGCATGGCAAGGGGGCCGACGCCGGCGCCTCTTTCGGTGGCGGCGGTTCGCAGACTGTATTCGGTAGCGCCGGGTCCGCCAATTTCTTGACCCGCTTCACGGCGGTTCTGGCGGTGGTGTTTTTCGTCACCAGCCTGGGCCTGGCCTGGATGGCGCGCCAGGAAGCGGAAGGCGCGGGCAGTTTCCTGCCGGCGCTTGAATCCGTGGATGATCAGGATGTGCCGGCGCTGGACGACGCTGATGCGCCGGCTTCCGGCGATGTGCCGTCCACGGCGCCCGCCCAGGGTGCGGACGTTCCGTCCCAGGCCCCGGCGATGGATTCCGGTAAATCTGAAAAAGAGACTTCAGATGTGCCGTCGGCTGGGTTAGAATCCCCGGCCCCGGATGAGACGACGTCCGATTCCGGGAAGCAGTAGATCAGTTCTTTGCCGAAGTGGTGGAATTGGTAGACACGCTATCTTGAGGGGGTAGTGACCTTACGGTCGTGCCGGTTCAAGTCCGGCCTTCGGCACCAAAATCAGGACAGGTTCCCTTTGGAACCTTCCGAGGCTTCCAAGGAAGCCCGCGGTTTTTCAGCCTGGTCCCCGGGGCGGGGCAGGGTTGGAAGCAGCCGCCGGAAGATGAGTATAAATCCTGGAAAAATAAACGTTTTTTTCAGGATTGGGTTTGACAAAACCGGCGTGAATATTTAGTATTTGCGCTCGATTTCAAGTGCGGGGTGGAGCAGTCTGGTAGCTCGTCGGGCTCATAACCCGAAGGTCGTAGGTTCAAATCCTGCCCCCGCTACCACTTATCAGGGCCGACTCCCGGTTCTGACGAACAAAAAGCCCCTCTAGAAGGGGCTTTTTGCTATACACAACCGGGGTCGCAAGTGGGAATGGGCGTTATGCCCATTTTTTGTTTGTGGCACCGGAAAAGAGAGGCAATGTCGAAACGCGCGGAACAACTCAAGGAGCTGCTGGCTCCCGTGGTGGAAGACCTGGGTTATACGCTCTGGGGTGTACAGTATCTCCAGGGCCGCGGTGCGGTATTGCGTCTTTTTATCGACCACGATGACGGCATTAACGTCGATGATTGTGCCCTGGTGAGCCACGAGGTGAGTGGCGTACTGGACGTGGAAGATCCGATTCCCGGTGATTACAACCTGGAAGTGTCCTCCCCGGGCCTGGATCGCCCTCTCTTCGAGCTTTCCCACTTTGAACGTTACCAGGGCGAATCCGTGCAGCTCACGCTGCTGGCCCCGGTGGCGGGCAAGCGTAAAATGACGGCGACCCTGGTGGCCGTGGACGGCGACACGCTGGTAATGGAGCTTGATGGCGAAAGCCTGCGCGTTCCTTACAGTCAGGTGGATCGCGCCCGATTACAGCCTCGCTTTGATTGAGCGTGCCCTGGAGAATTTTGTAAAGGCCTGGCCATGAACAAAGAAATCCTGCTGGTAGCGGAAACAGTTTCCAACGAGAAAGGCGTCAGCCGCGACGTGATCTTCGAGGCCATTGAATCGGCCCTGGCGGCGGCGACCAAAAAGCGCTTCAAGGAAGAAGATGTGGAGATTCGTGTCGAGATCGACCGCGTCAGCGGCGACTCGCGCACTTTCCGCGTCTGGCACGTGGTGCCCGATGAAGAGCTCTACGAATTCGGCCGTCAGTTGACGCTGGACGAAGCCCACGAGCACGACGAGAAGCTGCAGATCGGCGACACCTATCAGGAAGAGGTGGCGTCGGAAAGCTTTGGTCGCATCGCGGCGCAGACGGCGAAACAGGTGATCGTGCAGAAGGTGCGCGAAGCGGAGCGACGTCAAATCGTCGAGGAATACCGCGACCGCATCGGCGAGCTGATCAGCGGCGTGGTCAAGAAGGCCGGCCGGGATTCCATCGTGCTCGATCTGGGCAGCAACGCCGAGGCGCTGATTACCCGCGAGCACATGATCACCCGCGAAAGCGTGCGTCAGAACGACCGTCTGCGCGCTTATCTGCTGGGCGTCAACGAGGAGAACCGCGGCCCGCAGCTGTTCGCCAGCCGCGCCTGCCCGGAAATGCTCGTCGAGCTGTTCAAGATTGAAGTGCCGGAGATCGGCGAAGAGCTGATCGAGATCAAGGGTGCTGCCCGTGACCCGGGCTCGCGCGCCAAGATCGCGGTGAAGACCAACGATCAGCGCATCGATCCGGTGGGCGCCTGCGTGGGTATGCGCGGCGCACGGGTGCAGGCCGTTTCCAACGAACTGGCTGGCGAACGCATCGATATCGTGCTGTGGGACGACAACCCGGCCCAGCTGGTGATCAACGCCATGCAGCCGGCGGAGGTCGCCTCCATCGTCGTCGACGAAGAAAGCCACACCATGGACATCGCGGTGGAAGACGAATCCGCGCTGGCCCAGGCGATTGGCCGCAGTGGTCAGAATATCCGCCTCGCCTCCGAGCTGACCGGCTGGGAGCTGAACGTGATGACCACCGACGACGCTGAGAACAAGCAGCAGGAAGAAGCGGAAAAAGCACTGGAAACCTTCATGGCGTTCCTCGACGTGGATGAGGACGTGGCCGGCGTGCTGGTGGATGAAGGCTTCTCCACCCTCGAGGAAGTGGCCTACGTACCCACCGAGGAAATGCTCGCCATCGAAGGCTTCGACGAGGACATCGTCGAGGCGCTGCGCCAGCGGGCCAAGGACGCGCTGCTGACCCGGGCGCTGGTGTCCGAAGAGAAATTTGATCAGGCCGAACCCGCCGACGACCTTCTGGCAATGGAAGGCATGGACCGTGATCTGGCGGTGGAATTGGCCTCCCGAGGCATCGTCACCATGGAAGACCTTGCCGAACAAGCGGTGGACGACCTGCTCGACATCGAAGGGCTGGAGGAAGAGCGTGCGGCCCAATTGATTATGACCGCCCGTGCCCCCTGGTTCGAAGGCGAGGAAGCCGGCGAATAAGTTGGTGCAAGCGGACAGGAGAGTGTTGCTGACATGGCAGAAACGACCGTAAAGAAACTGGCCGACGTGGTTGGCATCCCGGTGGATACACTGCTCACGCAGATGAAGGAAGCCGGATTGCCACACACGGACGCCGGTGAAGGCGTCTCGGACGAACAAAAGCAGCAGCTGCTCGCGCACCTGCGCAAGTCCCATGGTGCCCAGGATGCGGAGCCCAAGAAGATTACCCTGAAGCGCCGCTCCACCAGCACCATCAAGACCACCGGCGCCGCGGGCAAAGCGAAAACCGTGAACGTGGAAGTGCGCAAGAAGCGCACCTACGTGAAGCGCGCTGCGGTGGAAGAAGAGGAGCGCCTGGAAGAGGAGCGCCTGGCCGCCGAAGAGCAGGCACGCATCGAAGCCGAGGAAGCCAAGCGTAAGGCCGAGGAAGACGAAGCCAAGCGCAAGGCGGAAGAGGAAGAGGCTCTGCGTCGCGAGCAGGAAGCCAAGGCGCGCGCCGATCAGGAGCGCCAGGCCGGCGAAGAGAAAGCCAGCCAGGAAAAAACCAAGCGTACCTCCGTGCCCAAGGCGTCCGCCAAGAAAGTGGTCAAGGAAGAAACCCCCGAGCAGCGTGCCCAGCGCGAAGAGGAAGAGCGCAAGCAGCGTGAAGCCGAAGAGGCACGCCGCAAGCAGGAGGCCGAAACCCGCAAGAAAGCCGAGGAAGAGGCCGCCCGCCGCACCGCCGAGGAAGCTCAGCGCATCGCCGAGGAGCTGGAGAAGCGTGGCGGTGAGCCCGAGCCGGCGAAAACAGAAGAGGAGGACGACAAAGGGTCCTCCATCGTCCGTGATGCCGTTGAAGCCGGTTATCGCACCGAGGAGCGTCAGTCCCGTCGCCGTCGTCGCAAGAAAGGCGCGGTCGGCGTGGCCCATGGCCAGATGCGCAGCTCCATGAACAAACAGCACGGGTTCAAGAGCCCCACGGAGAAAATGGTATACGACGTAGAGATTCCCGAAACCATCACCGTGGCTGAGCTGGCCCAGCGGATGAACGTCAAGGCCAAGGAACTCATCAAGGCAATGATGAAGATGGGTGAAATGGCCACCGTTAATCAGTACATCGACCAGGAAACGGCGGTACTGCTCACCGAGGAAATGGGCCATACGCCCAGGTTGGTGAAAGGCGAAGAAGAGGCGCTGGAAGACGATCTGGCGGATCTGGTGGATTACACCGGCATCGACGAAGGGCCGCGTGCGCCGGTCGTGACCATCATGGGCCACGTCGACCACGGCAAGACGTCCCTGCTGGACTATATCCGTAAAGCGAAGGTGGCGGCCGGTGAAGCCGGCGGTATCACCCAGCACATCGGCGCGTACCACGTGCAGCACGAGAAGGGCATGATCACCTTCCTGGATACCCCGGGCCATGCGGCGTTCACCGCCATGCGGGCACGCGGCGCCCAGGCGACGGACATCGCGATCATCGTGGTGGCCGCCGACGACGGCGTGATGCCGCAGACCGAGGAGGCAATCAACCACGCCAAGGCGGCGGGTATCCCGTTGATCATCGCGGTCAACAAGATCGACAAGGAAAATGCGGACCTGGATCGGGTTAAAACCGAGCTGGCCGGCAAGGACGTGATCCCGGAAGAGTGGGGCGGCGAGTACCAGTTCGTGAACGTGTCCGCGCACTCCGGTCAGGGCATCGACGAGCTGCTGGACGCGGTCCTGCTGCAGTCCGAGCTGCTGGAGCTGCGCGCTCCCGCCACCGGCCCGGCCGGCGGCGTGGTGATCGAATCCCGCATCGAGAAGGGCCGCGGTACCGTGGCGTCGGTGTTGGTGCAGTCCGGTGAACTACAGGTCGGCGACATGCTGCTGGCCGGTGCTCACTATGGCCGCGTCCGCGCCCTGGTCGACGAGACCGGGCAGCAGGTCAAGAAGGCCGGGCCGTCGATTCCGGTGGAAGTACTGGGCCTGGATGGCGCGCCGGAAGCCGGCGAGCAGATCCAGGTGGTGCCCGACGAGAAGAAGGCCCGCGAAGTGGCGGAGTTCCGCCAGGACCGCGACCGCGATCTCAAGCTCAAGCGTCAGCAGGCCTCCAAGCTGGAAAACCTGTTCGAGAACATGGGCAGCAAGGAAGCCAGCCAGGTCAACATCGTGCTCAAGACCGACGTGCGCGGCTCCCTGGAAGCGCTGGTCGGTGCGCTGCACGACCTGTCCACCGACGAAGTGAAGGTGAGCCTGGTGTCCTCCGGCGTTGGCGCGATCAACGAATCCGACGTCAACCTGGCGATCACCAGCGAGGCGGTACTGCTGGGCTTCAATGTCCGTGCCGATTCCAAGGCCAAGCGCGTCTGTGAGCAGGAAGGCATCGATCTGCGTTATTACAGCGTCATCTATGAGCTGATCGACGACGTCAAGCAGGCCATGAGCGGCTTGCTGGCACCGGAGAAGCGCGAGGAAATCCTCGGCGTGGCGGAAGTCCGCGACGTGTTCCGCTCCTCCAAGTTCGGTGCCGTGGCCGGCTGTATGGTGGTGGAAGGCACCTTGTACCGGAACCGCCCGATCCGCGTGCTGCGCGACGACGTGGTGGTGTTCGAGGGCGAGCTGGAATCCCTGCGCCGCTTCAAGGACGACGTGCCGGAAGTTCGCAACGGCGTGGAATGTGGTATCGCCGTGAAGAGCTACAACGACGTCAAGGCCGGCGACAAGATCGAAGTGTTCGAAGTGAAGGAGGTGGCGCGCTTCCTCTGAGCGCGCCCACGTTATGAGCCGTCATCGTCGCCCCAGTGGCTTTCAGCGTACCGACCGCATCGCTGACCAGATTCAGCGTGAGCTGTCGCGGTTGCTTCAGTTCCAGCTGAAAGACCCGCGCGTGGGTCTGGTGACGGTGCAGGACGTGACCGTATCCCGGGATCTGTCCTACTCCGACGTCTATTTCACCTTGTTGGGTGAGGGTGCCGAAGCCGGCTACGAGGCCGAGAAAGTGCTCACCGGCGCCGCCGGCTTCCTGCGCAGCTCGTTGGCGCAGACCCTCAACACCCGTACCACGCCGAAGTTGCGTTTTCATTACGATGAAACACCGGAACGCGCCTCGGAGCTGTCGCAGCTGATCGACGAGGCGCGCGCCGAGGATCGGGAATTGCGTCCCGATCAGGACGACGACGACACCAAGAACGATTGATCACGGAGCGAAGAACAGTGGGAAAACGGCGCCGTGGAGGTCGTGATCTGAATGGTATTCTGTTGCTGGACAAGTCCCAGGGCGTGACCAGCAACGGGGCCCTGCAAATGGCCAAGAAAATGTTCGCCGCGGCCAAGGCCGGGCACACCGGCAGCCTGGATCCGCTGGCCACCGGTATGCTGCCGATCTGTTTCGGCGAAGCCACCAAGTTCAGCCAGTTTCTGCTGGACGCGGACAAGCGCTACCGGGTCACCGCCCAATTGGGCGTGGCCACGGAAACCGGCGACGCGGACGGCGAAGTGCGTGACACCCGCCCGGTGAACGTGACCGAGGGGCAGGTGGCCGAAGCGCTGGAGCGGTTTCTCGGCGACATCGAGCAGATCCCCAGCATGTACTCGGCGATTAAGCATCAGGGCACGCCGCTCTACAAGCTGGCCCGGGAAGGCATCACCGTGGAGCGCCAGCCGCGCCCGGTGACCATCCACGAAATCAAGGATGTGCGCCTGAAAGAGGGCGACCAGGTCGATTTCGAGGTGGCCTGCTCCAAGGGTACCTACGTGCGCTCGCTGGTCGAGGACCTCGGCGAGGCGCTGGGTTGCGGCGGCCATGTGTCGGCCCTGCGCCGGCTTTCCGCCGGCCCGTACCCGGCGGAGCGCATGCTGACCCTGGAGCAGCTCGGCGAGATCAAGGCGGAGGGCGGTTTCGAGGCCCTGGACGAATTGCTCTTGCCTTTGTCGACCAGCGTGGCAGACTGGCCGCGCGTCCAGCTGGCCGAGAGCGCGGCGCACTATCTGCGCCAGGGCCAGCCGGTGATGACCAGTGATCGTCCCGTGGACGGCTGGGTTAGTGTTTACGAGGCTTCCACTGGCGCCTTTATGGGCGTCGGTGAAGTGCTGGAAGACGGGCGCATCGCGCCGCGTCGTCTGGTATCGGGCTGACCGAGGGTCAGCCTTTAATGAGGGCGGCGGCTGTAAATATGCACGGCCGACCGTGACTTAACCGCATATTGGAGCGAGAAAATGGCTTTGACCACCGAGCAAAAAGCACAAATCCTGAAGGATTTTGCCCAGAAGGAAGGTGATACCGGTTCCCCGGAAGTGCAGGTCGCCCTGCTGTCCGAGAACATCAACCAGCTTCAGGGTCACTTCAAGGATCACCACAAGGATCACCACAGCCGTCGCGGCCTGATCCGCATGGTTAACCAGCGTCGTAAGCTGCTGGACTACCTGGCCGGCAAAAATCGTGACCGCTATCTGAAGTTGATCGAACGTCTGGGTCTGCGCCGCTAAGCAGGCCCCGGTGTGACCGGTGATTGAAACGGAAGCTCGGCCCGGTGCCGGGCTTCTGTTGTTTTGGGCGCAGGGTTATGATGCCCCGGCACGCGATGATAAAGCGAAGAGACGAAAGACGAGACGAGACGAGAGACGAGAAGCGATATGTTCAATATAGTGCGTAAAGAGATTCAATACGGCGGTGACACCGTTATTCTGGAAACCGGGCAGATCGCCCGCCAGGCCACCGCCGCTGTTATGGTCACCATCGGTGACACCCAGGTGCTGGTCACCGTGGTCGGTAAAAAAGAGGCCGACCCCAACAAGCCGTTTTTCCCGCTGACCGTGAACTACCAGGAAAAGACCTACGCCACCGGCCGCATTCCCGGCGGTTTCTTCAAGCGTGAAGGCCGTCCCAGCGAGAAAGAGACCCTGACCTGCCGTCTGATCGACCGGCCGATTCGCCCGCTGTTCCCCAAGGGCTTCATGAACGAAGTCCAGGTGGTCGCCACGGTAATGTCCTCGGATAAGAACCAGGACCCGGATATCGCCGCGATGATCGGCACCTCCGCCGCCCTGGCGATTTCAGGCATTCCGTTCAGCGGCCCGATTGGCGCCGCCCGCGTCGGCTTCAAGGACGGCCTGTACCTGCTGAACCCGACCTATTCCGAGCTGGAAGAATCCGCCCTCAACCTGGTGGTCGCCGGTACCGAAGCGGCCGTGCTGATGGTGGAATCCGAAGCCCAGGAGCTCAGCGAAGACCAGATGCTGGGCGCGGTGCTGTTTGGCCATCAGGAAATGCAGGGCCTGATCCAGGCGATCAACGAGTTCGCCTCGGAAGTCGGCACCCCCGCCTGGGAATGGCAGCCGGCGCAGGAAAACAGCGAACTGAAGAACGCCATCAAGGGCAAGTACGAAGCCGCTCTGGCGGACGCCTACACCATTACCGACAAGATGGCCCGCCAGCAGAAAGTCGGCGAGTTGCGTGACGCCTGTGTGGCCGAGTTCGCCACCGAAGAGGAAGGCGCCCCGGAAGCCGGCGAAGTGAAGGACCTGTTCGGCAAGGTGGAAAAGAACGTGGTGCGCGAGGCAGTGGTCTCCGGCAAGCCGCGTATCGATGGCCGTGCCCTGAACGCGGTACGCCCGATCGAATGCAAGGTGGGCATGCTCAAGAAAACCCACGGCTCCGCGCTGTTCACCCGTGGTGAAACCCAGGCGATCGTCACCGCCACCCTGGGCGGCATGCGCGATGCCCAGTTCATTGACGCCCTGGAAGGCTCCCGCCAGGACCACTTCATGCTGCAGTACAACTTCCCCCCGTACTGCGTTGGTGAAACCGGCATGATCGGCAGCCCCAAGCGCCGCGAAATCGGCCACGGCCGCCTTGCCCGCCGTGGCGTGGAAGCGGTGGTGCCCGACGAGAAGCAGTTCCCGTACTCGATCCGCGTGGTGTCCGAAATCACTGAGTCCAACGGCTCCTCCTCCATGGCTTCGGTGTGCGGCACCTCCATGGCGCTGATGGACGCCGGCGTTCCGCTGACCGCCCCGGTGGCCGGTATCGCCATGGGTCTGGTCAAGGAAGAAGACGGCCGCTTCGCGGTCCTGTCCGACATCCTGGGTGACGAGGACCATCTCGGCGACATGGACTTCAAGGTGGCCGGTACCGCCCGTGGCGTGACCGCTCTGCAGATGGACATTAAGATCGAGGGCATCACCGAAGAGATCATGGAGAAGGCGCTGGGTCAGGCCCAGGAAGGCCGGCTGCACATTCTGGGCGAGATGGCCAAGGCGATTTCCGAATCCCGTGCCCAGGTGTCCGATAACGCCCCGACCCTGCTCACCCTGAAGATCAACCCGGAGAAAATCCGCGACGTGATCGGCAAGGGCGGCGCTACCATCCGCGGCCTGACCGACGAAACCGGGTGCACCATCGACCTGGAAGACGACGGCAGCGTGAAGATCTACGGCGAAACCCGCGAAGCGGCTCTGGAAGCCAAGCGTCGCGTGGAAGAGCTCACCGCCGAAGCGGAGATCGATAAGATCTACGAAGGCAAGGTGATGCGCGTGGTCGACTTCGGCGCCTTCGTGCAGATCATGCCCGGCACCGAAGGCCTGCTGCACATTTCGCAGATCGCCGAAGAGCGGGTGGAGAAGGTGTCCGATTACGTCAACGAGGGTGACATCATCAAGGTCAAAGTCCTCGACGTGGACCAGCGTGGCCGCATCAAGCTGTCCATGAAGGAAGCCAAGGAAAGCTGATCTTTCCCGGCTCTCGCAAGATAAAAAGACCCGCTTCGGCGGGTTTTTTTATGTCCCGCCATAAAAGACAACCAGGTTGCCATAGTTGATTCATTATCGTAAGCTTGCTTATGATAAGTGCGCTTACCAATGCGCCGATGACCCGCCGGGAGATCTTGCCGATGACCAGAGAGACCACTGTCGGGCTCAGCGTCCACGACGTGGCGCGCATGATCCGCCGCGACTTCGACCGGCGTGCCCGCGAACAAGGACTGACCCGCGCCCGCTGGCAGGTGCTCTGGCATCTGGCCCGCCATGAGGGCGTGCACCAGGCGGCGCTGGCCGAGATTCTGGATGTGGCGCCGATTTCGCTGACGCGGCAACTGGAACGGCTGGAACAGGAAGGCCTGGTGGAGCGCCGGGCGGACCCTTCCGACCGGCGCCGTCGGCGGCTTTATCTCACCGAAGCCGCCGCGCCGGCGCTGGAGCGGCTGCGCGAACTGGCCGCTCTAACCCGGGAGCGGGCCTTCGACGGGCTGACCAGCGAGCAAATTGATACGTTCAGAGAGGTGCTGGAGGCGATGCGCGCCAACCTCTGTGATCGACCGGACCAGGGGGAAGGACAGTGACCACGACGCAACGCAACCGGCGACTGGGAATGGGCCTGGGGCTGTTGATCGCCCTGGCGGTGGTGCTGTGGCTGATATTCGGCGGCCACCGCTACGTGAGCACCGAGAACGCCTACATTAAAATCGACATGATCTCGCTGACCGCCGACGTCAGCGGCCCTCTGGTGGCGGTGAACGTGGAGCGCAACCAGCCGGTGCGGCGTGGCCAGGTGCTCGCCGAGGTCGACCCCCAGCCCTACCGCATTGCCCTGGCGGAGGCGCAAGCCGATCAACGCGCGGTGCGTAACCGCATTCTGTCCGAGCGGGCGGATTACGCCCGCCTGCAGGCGCAGCGCGCCCAGGCGCGCCGGGACCTGAGTTATTATCAGCGCGAACTGCAGCGCTTCCAGGGCCTCGACAAGGTGGCGGTGTCGCAATCCCAGTTGGAGGCGGCGCGGCAGAAGCGGGACAAGGCCCGGGCCGAGGCGGAAGTGATCGACCAGCAACTCGCCAGCCTGCGCGCCAGGTTGGGCGGTGGGCCGGACGTGGCGGTGGAAGAGCACCCGGATTACCAGGCGGCCACCGCCAAGCTGGAGCAGGCCGAATACGATCTGGCCCACACCCGCATTGTCGCCCCCGCCGATGGGGTTCTCGGCGGCGCTACGCCGATGGTCGGTGAGCGCGTCAACGCCGGCGTCCCGGTACTCACGCTGGCCCGCGACCGGTCCGCCTGGGTGGAGGCCAACCTCAAGGAAACCCAGCTCACCCATGTCCGCGAGGGGCAGACCGTGGAAGTGGCGGTGGACACCTATCCCGACGTTATCTGGCGGGCCCGGGTGCAGAGTCTCAGCCCGGCCACCGGTTCCGAATACGCGCTGATTCCCCCGCAGAACGCCAGCGGCAACTGGGTCAAGGTGGTGCAACGGATACCGGTGCGCCTGCGGTTACTGGATGTGGACGGCAAGCCGCCGCTGCGCTCTGGCATGAGCGCGGAAATCACCATTGATACCGAGGCGTCGCCGCTGGCCGAGACGCCAGTGGCCGCCAGCGGCGAGCATGGCACGCCTTAACGATCAGCGCCTGGTCACCGTCAGCATCATGCTGGCCACGGTGATGCAGGTGCTCGACACCACCATCGCCAATGTGGCCCTGCCGCACATGCAGGGCAGCCTGTCCGCCAGTACCGACCAGATTACCTGGGTGCTGACGTCCTATATCGTCGCCGCCGCCATCATGACGCCCACGGTGGGCTTTATGGCCGGCCGCCTGGGCCGGCGCCGGTTGTTCCTCTGGTCGGTGGCGGGGTTCACGGTAACCTCGGGCCTGTGCGGGCTGTCCGGCTCGCTGGATCAGATGGTCATGTTCCGCATCCTGCAGGGGGTGTTCGGCGCCGCGCTGGTACCCCTGTCGCAATCCGTGCTGCTGGACGCCTACCCGGTGGAGAAGCACGGCCAGGCCATGGCGATCTGGGGTATGGGTGTGATGGTGGGGCCGATCCTGGGGCCGACGCTGGGTGGCTGGCTCACCGAGTGGTACAGCTGGCGTTGGGTGTTCTACATCAATCTGCCGTTCGGGCTGCTGGCGTTCGCCGGCATCTGGCTAAGCGTCAGTGAGACGGAAACCCGCAAAGTGCGGTTCGACGTCATGGGGTTCGCGTTTCTGGGCCTGGCCATCGGCGCCTTCCAGCTGATGCTGGATCGTGGCGAGCAGGTGCAATGGTTCGAAAGCTTCGAAATTCAGCTGGAAGCCGTACTGGCGCTGCTCGGCTTGTATCTGTTCGTGGTCCATTCGCTGACCCGCAAGGACCCCTTTATTGATCCGGCGCTGTTCAAGGACCGCAACTTCGTCACCGGGCTGGTGTTCATCTTCGTGGTCGGCATCATTCTGCTCGCCACCATGGCGTTGTTGCCGCCGTTTCTGCAGCAATGGAAGGACTACCCGGCGGTGACCACCGGGCTGGTGCTGGCGCCGCGCGGGCTCGGGTCGATGTTTTCGATGATGCTGGTGGGGCGCCTGATGCGCACCCGGCTCGACCCTCGCGTGCTGGTGATCACCGGGCTGCTGTTCATCACCTTCTCGTTGCACGAAATGGCCGGTTTCACGCTTGAGGTCAGCCGCAACACGCTGATCTGGACCGGGGTGCTTCAGGGGTTGGGCCTGGGGCTGGTGTTCGTGCCGGCCAGCGCGCTGACCTACGCCACCTTGAACCCCGCGCTGCGTACCGAAGGGGCATCGCTGTTTTCGTTGTCGCGCAACCTGGGGTCCAGTGTGGGCATCTCGATCATGACCGCCATGTTGTCGCGCAATATGTGGATCAATCAGCAGCAGCTCGGCGAGCATCTGCAACTGGCCCCCTGGCTGAGCCAGGGACTGCCGATCAAGGAAATGGTGGGAAGCGTGCCGGCGGCGGTCTATCAGACGCTGCTCAGCCAGGCGGCGGAGATCAGCTACATGAACGATTTCCGGCTGCTGATGTGGATCAACATGGCCGCGATTCCTCTGGTGTTTCTGCTGCGACACCAACAGCGGGCATAAAAAAGGCGGCCCCGGGCCGCCTTTTTCTTTATCACAAAAGAGCAGCTATCAGCTGTCGCCGTTGTTCTTGCGGGTCTTGATCAGCTCGTCGACCACGCCCGGGTCCGCCAGGGTGGAGGTGTCGCCCAGGCTGTCCAGCTCGTCGGCGGCGATCTTGCGCAGAATGCGCCGCATGATCTTGCCGGAGCGGGTTTTGGGCAGGCCGGGGGCGAAGTGAATCAGGTCCGGCTTGGCAATCGGGCCGATCTCCTGGGTGACCAGATCACGCAGTTCCTTGATCAGGTCCTCGCTGCCTTCGGCGCCGCGCATCAGCGACACATAGGCGTAGATGCCCTGGCCCTTGACCTCATGCTGGTAACCCACCACGGCGGCCTCGGAGATGCTCTTATGCAGCACCAGGGCGGACTCGATCTCGGCGGTGCCCAGGCGGTGCCCGGAGACGTTAAGCACGTCGTCCACCCGGCCGGTGATCCACCAGTAGCCGTCCTCGTCGCGGCGCGCGCCGTCGCCGGTGAAGTAATAGCCGGGGTAGGCGCTGAAGTAGGTGTCGATCATGCGCTGATGGTCGCCGTACACGGTGCGGATCTGGCTCGGCCAGCTGGCCTTGATCACCAGATTCCCGGAGGTGGCGCCTTCCAGCTCCTTGCCGTCCGGGTCCATCAGGCCGGGCTGCACGCCGAACATGGGCAGGGTGGCGGAGCCGGGTTTCAGGTCGACCGCGCCGGGTAGCGGCGCGATCATGATGGCGCCGGTCTCGGTCTGCCACCAGGTATCGACGATCGGGCAGCGTTCCTCGCCCACCACCTTGTGGTACCACTGCCAGGCTTCCGGGTTGATCGGCTCGCCCACGGTGCCCAGCAGTTTCAGGCTGGAGCGGTCGGTTTTGGTCACCGGCTCGTCGCCCTGGCCCATCAGGGCACGGATCGCGGTGGGGGCGGTGTAGTAGATGTTGACCTGGTGTTTGTCCACCACCTGCCAGTGGCGGGAGGCGTCCGGGTAGGTGGGCACGCCCTCGAACATCAGGGTGGTGGCGCCGTTGGCCAGCGGCCCATAGACGATGTAGCTGTGGCCGGTGATCCAGCCCACGTCGGCGGTGCACCAGTAGATGTCGCCGTCCTGATAGTCGAACACATACTTGTGGGTCAGCGCGCTTTGCAGCAGGTAGCCGGCGGTGGTGTGCACCACGCCCTTGGGCTTGCCGGTGGAGCCGGAGGTGTACAGGGTGAACAGCGGGTCCTCGCTGTCGACCCATTCCGGTTCGCAGTTCGCGTCGGCCTTGGCCAGCGCGTCGTGATACCAGATGTCACGCTGGTCGTCCCATTCGATGTCGCCGCCAGTGCGTTCCACCACCAGGCAGGTGTGGACCGAGTCACAGCCGCCCAGGGCCTTGTCGGCGTTGGCCTTCAGCGCCACCACCTTGCCGCCGCGCACGCCTTCGTCGGCGGTGATCAGGGCGCAGGCGCCGGCGTTCTGAATGCGATCCTTCAAGGCTTCCGGGGAGAAGCCGCCGAATACCACTGAGTGGATCGCGCCGATGCGGGCGCAGGCGAGCATGGCGTAGGCCGCTTCCGGGATCATCGGCATGTAGATCACCACCCGGTCGCCTTTCTTCACACCGCGGTCCTTCAGGGCGTTGGCGAAGCGCGACACCTGCTCGAACAGTTCCTGATAGGTGATGTGCTTTTCCTGGTCCGGCTCGTCACCCTCCCAGATGATCGCGGTCTGCTGGGCGCGCTTGGGCAGGTGGCGGTCGACGCAGTTATAGCAGGCATTGAGCTTGCCGCCCTGGAACCAGGCCGCGCGGCCTTCCTTGAAGTCCCAGTCGCTGACCGTGTCCCAGCGGGTCCGCCAGTCGAGCAGTTGGTCCGCGCGCTCGGCCCAGAAGGCATCGGGATCGTCGATCGATTGCTGATACCAGCGATCGTAGGTTTGCCGATCCATCAGTGTCTGGCGTTTAAACGCCTCCGGAACCGGGTAGGTCTTTTGCTCGGACATTTCAGCCTCCTTCGTACTGCCCGCTGATGTTTATTGTCTGGCCGCCCCGTCCTGAGTCGCGGGGGTAATGCGGCGCCGTATTATCGTGCCAACGGCGACACGCCTGGAATTAAACTATTGTCTAAAGACCGGCTTATCAAATGCCATTGGGCACAGTGTACCGCTAGCGGAGGCGGGAAAGGGACGTCTACTACCAAAGGCGAAGAGAAGCGCGCCCGGGGAGCGGGTAGCATCGGGGGGCTGGATACAAAAACGCCGGCGCGAGGCCGGCGTTCAGGGCGAGGGAGTACAGGCGGCTCAGGCCACCTGAACCGGGATAGCGTTGCTGGTCCCTTTCACCTCGTTGCCTTCGTCCATGTAAATCAGACGGGGCTTATAATTGATCAGCTCGGCGCTGGAGTAGTTGGCGTAGGCGCAGATGATCACGCGGTGTCCGGGCTTCGCCTTGTGGGCGGCGGCGCCGTTCACGGAAATCATCTTCGAACCCTCTTCGCCGCGGATCGCGTAGGTTTCGAAGCGCTCGCCGTTATCCAGGTTGTAAATCTGGATTTGCTCGTATTCAAGGATGCCGGCCATGTCCATAAGACGGCCGTCGATGGCGCAGGAGCCTTCGTACTCAAGTTCCGCGTGGGTGACGCGGGCCTGGTGCAACTTGGCTTTCAGCATGGTGCACTGCATGTTGGTACCTCTCTAAACAACCCTTGCGCGGGCACTGAATAACGGCCGCTGACAGGGGGGCGGCAGTATGCATGAATCACCGGTCACATACAATAAACCGGTGGCGACTCCCCGTGCCTTGAGCCGACGCTGAGAGCGGCATTATAGGGCAGTCTCAGCCAGTTTCACGGTCACATTGTCGATCAATCTGGGGCGCCCCAGGCGCGCCGCCGCGGCGACCACCAGCGAGCGGTCCCCGGGGCCGGCCGGCGCCAGGCTGTCGGCGTTGGCAACGGTGACATAATCGACGTCAAAGCCGTGCCCGGCGAGTGACGCCACCAGACGCCGCTCGAGAGCCCGGTAATCCCGCTCGCCGGCCTCAATGGCCTGCCGCGCCTCCTGCAGATGCTGCTGGAGAAGCGGCGCCCGGGTGCGCTCTTCGGCGCTCAGAAAGCCGTTCCGGGAGCTGCGGGCCAGGCCATCCGGCTCGCGGTCGGTGGCGGCTCCGATCACACGCACCGGCATCAGCAGTTCCGCCACCATGCGGCGGATCACCGCCAGTTGCTGGAAGTCCTTCTCGCCGAACACCGCCAGATCAGGCTGCACGATATTAAATAATTTGCTCACCACCGTGGTGACGCCCCGGAAATGCCCGGGCCGGTCGGCGCCGCACAGGTAATCGCCCAGGGCGTCCACGTCCACCCAGGTCTGATTGGCCCCCAGCGGGTAGATTTCCTCCACCGGCGGGGCGAACGCCAGGGCCACCCCGGCGTCGCGCAGTTGCGCGCAGTCCGCGTCCAGGGTGCGCGGGTAGGCGTCGAAGTCCTCGTTGGGGCCGAACTGGGTGGGGTTGACGAAAATCGACACCACCACCTCGTCGCTGTGACGCTGGGCCTCGCGCACCAGGCTCAGATGGCCGCCGTGCAGGTTGCCCATGGTGGGCACGAAACCGACCCGTTTTCCGGCCTGGCGCCACTGGCGCACGCGCTCGCGCACCTCGGCGACGGTATGCAGCAATTCCATGACGGTCAGAAGCAGTGCTGTTCAGCGGGGAACTGGCCGTCCTTGACGGCCCGGTCGTAGGCGCGGAACGCCGCGGCGATGTCGCCGCCGCCGGTCTCCGCCATGAAGTCCTTCACGAAGCGGGCCGGGCTGGCATTGAGGCCGAGCATGTCGTGCATCACCAGCACCTGGCCGTCGCACTCCGGGGCGGCGCCGATACCGGTTACCGGGATGTTCACGGCGGCGGTGATTTCGGCGCTCAGGGCGCGCGGCACGCATTCCAGCAGCAGCATGGCGGCGCCGGCCTGTTCCAGGGCGACGGCGGCTTCCAGCAGTTCGCGGGCGCCTTGCTCGTCCTTGCCCTGAACCCGGTAGCCGCCGAAGGCGTTGACCGCCTGCGGGGTCAGGCCCAGATGCACGCAGGCCGGGACGCCGTTGCGTTTGAGCACGGTCACCGCCTCGGCCAGCCAGGCGCCGCCTTCCAGCTTGACCATGTTGGCGCCGGCCTGCATCAGCGCGCCGCTGGCCTCGAGAATGCGGTCCAGGGTGGCGGCGCCCAGGAAGGGCACATCGGCCAGCACCAGGCTGCCCTGGTTGGCACGGGCCACGCACTCAGTGTGGTAGACCATATTCTCCAGAGTCACCGGCACGGTGCTGTCACGGCCCTGGATCACGTTGCCCAGGGAGTCGCCGATCAGGACGGCGTCCACGCCCGCTTCGCTGATCAGACGCGCGAAGGTGGCGTCGTAGGCGGTCAGCATGGAGAACTTCTCGCCGTCCTGCTTGCGTTTGTTGAGAGTGCGGATGGTAACGGGCATGGGTGTCTTCCCCCGGGAAACTGCGTTTAGACCAGCGGCCGGGGGTTAAAATAGTGGCGCCCGGTGCGGATGTCCAGCAACTCGGCCACCAGTTGCTGGTAGTCCGCGTCACCGCTGACCAGATCGATTTCAGCGGCGTTGACGATCAGCAGCGGGGCGCGGTCGTAGAAGTGGAAAAAGCGGGTGTAAGCGTCGTTGAGGCGGTCCAGGTAGCCCGGATCGATGCGCTGCTCGAAGGCGTTGCCCCGTTTCAGCACCCGTTGGCGCAGAACCGGCGTGGGCGCCTGCAGGTAGATCACCAGGTCCGGCACCGGCGCGTCGATCAGCATGTGCTGGTAGACGTTGTCATAGAGGGCGAATTCGTCCTCGTCCAGATTGACCTCGGCGAACAGGCGGTTCTTGTCGACCAGGAAATCCGCCACCCGCGGGCCGGAGAACAGGTCCTGCTGGCGGAGCTGGCGCAGTTGGTCGGCGCGCTGGAACAGGAAAAACAGCTCGGTCTGTAGGGCGAAGCGGGCCGGGTCCTGATAGAAGCGGGTCAGAAAGGGGTTGTCGTCGGCGCGCTCGAACAGGGTATCGAAACCGAAGGTGTCCGCCAGGCGCTGGGCCAGGGTGGTTTTGCCGGCGCCGATGGGGCCTTCCACGGCGATGAAGCGGGGCAATTCGCCGTTGTCGCGCAGTCGATTAATGCGTTCGGTCAGCAAAGTGGTTCTCCTCCAGGCAGTGCAGGCGCTGCAGTGGCTGGGCGGCGACCGCAGGCCAATAGTCGGCCACCGGGATGCCGTCCGGCAAGCGGCAATCGGGCAGCAGGTCGAGCAGCGGGCCGATCACGAAGGCGCGCCGGGTGAGCTCGGGGTGCGGGACGGTGAGACGGGGCAGGTCGAGGGTCCGGTCGTCCCATAACAGGATGTCCAGATCCAGGGTGCGCTCGCCCCAATGCCGGTGCCGCTCGCGGCCGGCGGCGTTTTCCAGCTGTTGCAATGCGTCCAGCAGGGCAAGCGGGGCCAGCGTGGTTTCCAGGGCCGCCACCGCGTTGATGAAGTCCGGCTGGTCCTGGGGGCCCACCGGGGCGCTGGCGTAGAGATCGGAATGGCCCACCAGACGGGTGTCCGGCAGCGCGGCCAAAGCCTCCAGGGTCTGGCACAGCCGCCGGCGGGGATCCGCCAGATTGCCACCCAGCCCGATCACCACCATGCGCCGTCAGCCCTGGCCGTTGGCCGGCTTACGCCGGCGCCGGCGGCGTTTGCCACCGCCGCTGGCACCCTGGTTGGGGCCGAGTGCCTGCACCATCGCTTCCCGCTGATCCTCGTCGGCGTCCTGGTAGCGTGTCCACCAGTCGCCCAGGCCGGCGGGCAATTCACCGGCCTGCTCGCGCAACAGCAGGAAATCATAGGCGGCGCGAAAGCGCGGATGCTGCACCAGCGCCTCGGCACGGCGGCCGCCCCGGCGGGGCAGGCGGTCCTGCAGGTCCCACATTTCGCGCATCACGGTGGAGAACCGGCGCGGAATGGCGGTGTGCTGCACCTGCTGGTTCAGGGCCCAGCCGGCGGCCTTGTGCAGCGCCGGGGCCGGCGGCATGCCGTCGGCGCGCAGCTTTTCCAGGCGCGCCACGGTCACCGGCCACAACAGTACGGCGAAGATGAACGCCGGCGTCACCGGCTTATCGTCCGCCAGGCGCCGGTCGGTGTTGTCCATGGCGGCGAGAATCAGCTTCTCCCAGACCTTGCCCTGGGGGCCTTTCAGGCTGCCGTCGGTCTCCGGAAACAGGAAATGGAACAGGCCCAGGTCCTGCAGTTTCTGCATGGAAGCCCGGGCGTGGCCGCTGAGGAACAGTTTCAGCACCTCGTCGAACAGGCGTGCCGGCGGCACCTGCAGCAGCAGTTCGGCCAGTTCGGGAATCTTACGGCTCGCCTTCTGGTCCAGCCGGAACCCCAGTTTGGCGGCGAAACGGGCGGCGCGCAGCATGCGCACCGGGTCTTCCCGGTAGCGTTGTTCGGGGTCGCCGATCAGGCTGATTTCGCCGCGCTCGATGGCGCGCCGGCTGCCGACGAAGTCATAGAGCGCGAAGTCGGCGATGTTGTAGTAGAGCGCGTTGATGGTGAAATCGCGGCGCAGCGCGTCTTCCTCGATGCTGCCCCAAGTGTTGTCGCGCAGTACCAGGCCGGTTTCTTCATGGGCGGAGTGCTGGTCGCGGTCGAGCGCCTGGTCGTCCCGTTGAAAGGCCCGGAAGGTGGAGACTTCGATCACCTCGCGGCCGAAACGCACATGCACGATCTGGAAACGGCGCCCGATGATGCGGCTGCGCTTGAACAGACGCTGCACCTGCTCCGGCGTGGCGTCGGTGACCACGTCAAAATCCTTGGGTTCGCGGCCGCACAGCAGGTCACGCAGACAGCCGCCCACCAGGAAGGCTTGAAAACCCTGCTCGTGCAACCCATACAGCACATTGAGCGCCGCTCTGGATATCTGCTTGCGGGAAATCGGATGCTGGTCCCGGGGGATGATGCGCGCTTCGGGCAGGGCGGTGCCGCTGCCGGAACCTTTGCCCGCGACGGCGGTCAATGTTCTCAGAGGGCGGCCCAGCAGGCGTAGCGGGTAGGTGACGATGCCGGCGAGCCGGGCCAGGGCCCAGGTAAGAATCGCGTCGGCCCAGACCACGGGCATGACAAGCCAGGTAAGGGCGCTTTTAAGCCTCGGTGAAAGGTTACGTGCCATTGAGCAAAAAACGTCCTGACGGAATGAAAGGCGGCATGGTAGCACTTTTTGCCACGGGCCGGTTATTCGATCTGGAGAAAGGGCGGGCGGTCCGCCGGGTGTGAGCGGGATGGCGGGCCTGGAAAGTAAAAAGGGACCACAACCTTGGTTGTGATCCCCTATGCGCTGATTCTGTTGTTGTTATTGTTTGTGTTTTTTTCTGCCTTGCGCCATAACCAATTTTTGTTACGGCATTTTGTTTTGGCTCCAAGTTTATTCTTCTTCTTTTCTTGTTCTTATTATGAGCCTTAACGCCGTTGTTGTTTTCCTTATGTGGCGTGGGATTCATAGTGCATGGATGGTTTTTCCATTGCAACAAGTTGTTAAATCCTTATAAATCAACAACTTATAAAAAAATGAAGAAATGTGAACAGTTATAAGCTCCGGCGCGGTAGCACACCTGTTACCGTCCTGTGTAGTAAGGTAACACTTCTGGGGTAACACCCCTTCCGGCCTCTCCCCGCCCCCACGGAAATCGCAAAGGCAAGCACTGAAATTCACCGGCGGGTGCTTTTGCGCCGCGGAATACCCAGTCGTTGCCGGCGTTCCCACAGGCTTTTCCGGCTGATCCCCAGTTTCTGGGCCAGCTCGGTCTCGGTCATGCTGTCCTGGTTTTCCAGTACGAAGCGGGTGAAGTAATCCTCCAGGGACAGATCCTCGGAGGGATCCAGGCTGGCCCGGCTGACCCGCTGCGGGGTCCGGTTGGGGTTCAGGCCCAGCTGCGGGGGGCCGATGCCGTCTTCCTCGGTGAGAATCACCGCCCGCTCAATCACGTTTTCCAGCTCCCGCACGTTACCCGGCCAACTGTAGGCGCGCATGGCGGCGAGCGCGGCCTCGGTGAAGTAGAGCGCGCCCCGGCTGAGCTTTTCGCAGCTGCGGGTGAGCAGGGTGGCGGCCAGTTGCTCGATGTCATCCTCGCGCTCGCGCAGCGGCGGCAGCTCCAGCTCCATGACGTTCAGGCGGTAGTAAAGGTCCTCGCGGAAACGGCCGTCGGTGACGCGTGCCGGCAAATCCATCTGGCTACTGGCGATCACGCGCACGTCCACCCGGCGTGGGGACAGCGACCCCTGGCGGTGGATTTCGCCCTGTTCCAGCAGTGTCAGCAGTCGGCTCTGTGCCTCGTTGGACAGCTCGCCCACTTCGTCCAGAAAGAAGGTGCCGCCGTCGGCGTTCTCGATGCGGCCGGGCTGGTTGTCGCTGCCGAACAGTTCTTCCAGTTGCAGGGTCTTGGGCAGGGCGGCGCAATGCACCGTCACCAGCGGCGCGGCGGCGCGGTCGCTGTGTTCGTGCAGGGCGCGGGCGGTGAGCTCCTTGCCGGTGCCGGCCTCGCCGAGGATCAGCACCGGGGTATCGGTGGGGCCGACCCGGCTGATGCGGTGCTTGAGCTCGCGCATCGGCTCGCAGTCGCCGATCATGGAGCGCACCGGGTAGGTCCGCTCCATATCCTGGCGCAGCGCCTGATTGCCCCGGTTGATGCGACCTTCCTTCAACACCCGCTGCACCGACATCAGCATTTCATCGTGATCAAAGGGCTTGGGAATATAGTCCACGGCGCCCTCGCGCATGGCGTCCACCGCCGAGCGCAGGCTGGCGTAGCTGGTCATGATCAACACCGGCACCGGGGCCGCCAGTTCGATCAATGCGGTGCCCGGCTCGCCGGGCAGGCGCAGGTCGCTGATGATCAGGTCGCACTGGGTGAGGCCGTTCTCGCGGGCCTGTTCCACGGATTCCGCCTCAGCCACGGAGTGATCGTGCCGTTCCAGTAGTTTGCGCAGCGCGCCGCGAATCACCGGCTCGTCTTCAACGATCAGGATGTGGCTCATGGTGCCGTTCCTTTTTTAATGCGTGCTCAAGGCGCCGGCGGTGAAGCGCGGCAGCTCGATGATAAAGCGGGTCCCACGGTCGCCGTCGATGGGGCTTTCCACCCACACCGTGCCCTGGTGGTCCTCGATAATACTGTAAACCAGCGCCAGACCCAGCCCCGTCCCTCTGCCGGGCGGCTTGCTGGTGACAAAAGGCTCGAACAGGGCGGCGCGCAATTCTTCGGGAACGCCGTGGCCATGGTCTTCGACCTGGATCCGCACCTTGTCGCCGTGGTCCTCACTGGCGACACGGATCGCCTCGTCCGGATCGCTGGCGTCCGCCGCGTTGCCGAGCAGGTTGACGAACACCTGCAGCAGACGCTGTGGGTCGCCGACCACTTCCAGATCCGGCGCGCAGTGGTTTTCAAACCGTTGAGTCCGATGGTCCGGGTCGAGCAGCAGCAGGGCAATGGCCTCGGCGGCGGCGGCGGCCACGTTCACCGGGCCCTGGACGGTGTCGCGCACGCCGCCGGAGTGGCTGAACGTGACCAGGGACTCGACGATGCGGGTGATGCGGCGGGTCTGCTCCATGATCTGACTGGCGCTGAGATTCTGTTCCTCCCGGTCGCATTCGCCGTCCAGATTCTGCGCCAGGCAGGCAATGGCGGTCACCGGGTTACCGATCTCATGGGCCACACCGGCGGCCAGCCGGCCGATCGACGCCAGACGTTCGTTGTGGGCCAGGTGGGATTCCATTTGCCGCAGTTCGGTGATGTCCTCCAGCACCAGTACCAGGCCGCCGGCCTGCTCGCTGGGGCCGGGGCTTTGAATCAGCGATTTGTGCAGGCTGAGCCAGCGGGACTGGCCGTCCACCTCGAGATGGCGCTGCGGCTCGTGCATCGCTTCGCCACGCCCGAATTCCGACAACAGATCGCCCCAGGGCGCGGGCAGATGCGCCAGCCTCGACCCGATGGTGTGCTCGGCGTCGATGCCGGTGAGGTGCTCCACCGCCCGGTTCCAGCCGATGATCTCGCCGTCGCCGCCCAGGGAAATCACGCCCATGGGCAGCTCCAGCAGCGTCTGGCGGTGGAAGCGGCGCAGGCTGTCCAGTTCCGCGGCCAGGCCGGAGAGGCGGTCGCGGTATTGTTCCAGGCGCGATTCGATGAACTGGATGTCCTCGCTGGATTCGCCGTCCTGGGGTTTGTAGGGCAGGTTGTCGTCCATCAACTGATGGGCCACGGACGGCCCCAGCAACCCGGACAGGTTGGTCTCCAGCTGGTCGCGCAACCGCCGCAACGCATAAGGGCGGGTTTCGTTGGCGTGGAACTGCAGATCGCCGAGGGCCATGTCCACTTCCCGGGCGGCGGTGCCGGGGCCCAGCGGGCCACTCAGGGCGGTGACGAATTCGTCCACGGTCTGGGCGCTCAGATCCCACCGATAGGGGCGCCGCAGGCTGTCCACCGCGCAGGCTTCGGCGGCGGTGCGCTCCGCCCGGGACATCGGCGTGACGATGGAGACAATCGCGTACACCACGCCGTTGAGGACCATCGACACGATGGCGACCTGATTCCAGTGGTCCATGCCTTCGGCGCGGCGCAGGCCCAACATTTCCACCAGGTGCTGGGCGTGCCACTCCGGGTAGATCATGGGCAGCAGCAACGCCGCCAGCCACACCGCGAAGCCGGCGCACAGACCGGCGAACAGACCGTTGCGGTTACCGGAAGGCCAGAACAAGGTGCCGATCAGGCCGGGTACGAATTGCAGCGCCGCCACGAAGGACAGCACGCCCAGTTCCACCGCCGAATGATTGGGCCCGGCCAGTCGGTAGAACACATAGGCCAGGGCGAGAATCGCGGCGATCAGCACGCGCCGGGTCCAGAGCAGGTTGCGGTACAGATCCTGGGCGGAGTTGAGCGGGCTGGCGGGCAGGATCAAGTGGTTCAGGCACATGCCCGACAGCGACAAGATGGCGACGATCAGCATGCCGCTGGCGCCGGCCAGACCGGCCAGATAGCCCAGCACCGCGCCGCCGCCGCCGTTGGCCAGCCCCACGCCCAGGGTGAAGTAGTCCGGCGAAGTGGTGGCATTGCTGGCCAGCGCCGCCCACAGGATGATCGGCACGCAAAGCGCCATCACCAGGAACAGCAGCGGCAGGCCCCAGCTCGCCGACACCAGGGCGCGTGGGTTGAGGTTTTCCGTGAAGGCCATGTGGAACATGTGCGGCATCACCACGGCGGACACGAAGAACGCCATGATCAGGCTGTGCCAGGTATTGTCCTGCAGCGGCGCGTACAGACGCGACAGCATCTCCGGGTGCTGATCCAGCCACAGGCCCAGGCCGCTGGGGCCGTCGAACACGCCGAACAGGCCGATCAGCGCCACCGCCGCGAACGCGGCTACCTTGATCAGTGACTCGGTGGCGATGGCCACCACCAGGCCTTCGTGGCGTTCGCGGGCGGTGGCGTGGCGGGCCCCGAACAGAATCGCGAACAGCGTGATCAGCAGGCAGAACCAGAACGCCACCCAGGCCGGGTCCGGCTCGCCGGTGAGAATCTGGATCGACTCCGCCACCGCTTTAATCTGCATCGACAGCAGCGGCAGCATGCCGACCACCATCATCACGGTGGTCAGCGCGCCGGCCAGGCGGCTGCGGTAGCGGAACGCGAACAGGTCGGCCAGGGAACTGAGCTGATAGGTGGTGGTGAGCCGCAGTATCGGTGCCAGCAGTATCGGCGCCAGCAGAAACACACCGGAGATGCCCAGGAAGTAGGCGAGAAAGTTGTAGCCGTAGGCGTGGGCGTAACCCACGGAACCGTAGATCGCCCAGGCACTGGCGTAGACGCCCAGGGAAAAGACATAGACCGCCGGATGGCGGACCAGCCGCGCCGGAATCCACCCCTTCTCGGTGATCCACGCCACCAGGAACAGAAACAGCAGGTAGGCGCCGGCGATCAGGATCAGATCGCTGACACTATAGGCCATCGACATCCCGGCTCCTGGCGATCCAGTAACTCAATGCGATCAGCCCCAGCCAGACCAGGTAAGGGCGGTACCAGGCGCGGCCGCCTTCGCTCCACCAGTCGATCAGGGACGGTGACAACAGATAGGTGCCGAGAATGAAAATGATCAGCAGCCGGTCGGTGTACATGGTCGCTTCCTAAATCGAGGGCGGCGGCAGTCTGCGTCCGCCGGGCTGATGGGCCGGTGTCCAGTTCGCCCGGGCCCAGCCCAGTTGCTCGGCCACGCCGGCGCCGCGCAACGTCGGCGGCGGTGTCAGCCCCACATAGCCGAGCGCCAGAAACAGAGCGTCGCCGGGCCGGTCGCTGTCGAGCGCGGCGGCGCCGGCGGACTTGCTCATCTTGCCCCCGGCCGGGTCCATCACCACCGGCAGATGAGCGTAGCACGGCGCGGCCTTGCCCAGGCACTCCAGCACCCATTGCTGGCGCAGGGTGGAGGCCAGCAGGTCGCTGCCGCGCACCACGTCGGTGATGCCCATTTCCGCATCGTCCAGCGCGCACGCCAACTGATAGCCGAACAGGCCGTCCCGGCGACGTATCACGAAGGCGCCGCCCTCCAGGGCCAGATCGGCGCGCACCCGGCCCTGCAGCCGGTCGTCAAGCCAAAGGGGCGTGTCGGGCACCGCCAGACGCACCGCGCGGTCCGGCCCCGGCGGTTGGGCCACGGCGGGGCCGGGGTGGATGTGATCCAGGGCTTTCAGTTGTTTGCGCGACAGGGTGCAATAAAACGCCTTGCCCCCGGCGACCAGGGCGTCGACGGCACGCTGATAACGGTCGGAGCGCCGGCTCTGGTAGACGGTGTCGCCGTCCCAGTGCAATTGAAAGGCCGCCAGTTGCCGCAGGATGGTATCCACCGCCCCCGGTTGCTGGCGGGGCGGGTCCAGATCGTCGATACGCAGCAGCCACTGGCCACCGTGGTAGCGGGCGTCCAGCCAGCCGGCCAGCGCCGTTACCAGCGAGCCGAAATGCAGCGGCCCTGACGGCGTGGGGGCGAAGCGCCCCCGATACGGCCGGTTCACCCGGCCAGCTGTTTTTCCTTGATTTCCGCCAGTTCCTTGCAGTCGATGCAGAGCTCGGCGGTGGGGCGGGCTTCCAGGCGGCGGATGCCGATTTCAATGCCGCAGGCATCACAGAAGCCGTAATCGTCCTTGTCGATCTGGTCGAGCGCCTTTTCGATTTTCTTGAGAAGTTTGCGCTCGCGGTCGCGGGTGCGCAGTTCCAGGGCGAATTCTTCTTCCTGGGTGGCACGGTCGGCCGGGTCCGGCAGGTTGGCCACTTCGTCCTGGAGGTGGTGCATGGTGCGGTCGGCTTCTTCCATCAGCTCCTGGCGCCAGGCCAGCAGAATCTGACGGAAATGGGCGCGTTGTGCTTCGTTCATGTACTCCTCGCCTTTATTGGGCGTGTAAGGCGTAAAACCATGAATGAGCGTTTCCGCCTTAGCGGCGGAGGATGCGGATTTCTTCACCTTGGATGTCACCTGATTGGAAGATGGAGAACGGGACGGCGGCCTGTCCATGCTGCCGGTGGCCCTCCTGGCGATTCCCGGGGAACGCTTGCTGCTCGGTTGGGCGGAGGCCGGACGATTGGGGTTCGTGGCCGGCGCGGCCGAGGCCTTCCGAGCGGTGCTTTTCTTCACCGCCGCCTTTTTGGCGACGGGCTTGGCGGCTTTGCGGGCGGCGACTTTTGCCGGCGCCTTCTTGGCCGCGCTCTGTTTGACCGGTGTTTTCCGGGTTGTCGCGGGCTTGCTGGCCGCGGCCTTCTTCACGGCGGCTTTTTTAGCCGGAGTCTTTTTGGCCGTGGCTGTTTTCACGGCGGCCTTCTTGGCGGTGGCTTTTTTGGCCGCCGGCTTGGCTGTCGGCTTTTGGGTCGCTGCTTTTTTGGCGGCCGTGGGTTTGCGCGCCGTGGTCTTCTTCGCCGCCGCCTTCTTCACAACGGCTTTTTTTACCGCCGCTTTTTTCACCGTGGTTTTTTTCGCGGCCGCTTTCTTCGTGGTCGCTTTCGAGGCGGTGGTTTTCCTGGTGGAGGCGGCCGTGGCGGCTTTGCCGGTCGATTTCGGCGCGGCGCGTTTCGGGGTAGTCTTGGCGGCGGCTTTTTTAGCCGGGGCCTTCTTTACGGCCGCTTTCTTGGCGACCGCTTTTTTAGCCGTCGTCGTTTTCGTGGTGGCTTTTTTGGAGGCCGCGCTGCCCGCCTTGCTGGCCGTTTTCTTTTTGCTCTTGCTACCAGTGGCCATTTTGATCAACTCCCTTAACATAGTCACGACTCGCTACCTAAGAGCCCAGATCCCTGCAGGCGACAGCCGCCCTTGCACAGGGCCGCCCAATCCAGGACAGATAATAGTGTAACCTTCGACCTTACCGCTTTATTGCAAGCCTTGTCACTATTCAGCACAGTCGCCGTTTTTCCGGCGAGATTCGCTGTTGGCGCGGCTTGCGAAGCGGGGGGCGTTCCCTTGCCCGCGCACGCATTGCGTGGCGAAACCACGGGATTATAACGACACCCAGGCCACAGGAAAGGGGTTTTTCTTGAAGCGTCCGATCTTGTCTCATCTTGCCGAACAGGCGCCGCCGTTTCACGTCATGGCATTGCTGGAGCGGGCCCAGGCCCTGGAAGCCGCCGGCCATGACATTCTGCACCTGGAAGTGGGCGAGCCGGATTTTCCGTGCGCCGCCCCGATCATGGACGCGGCGCGGCGTGCTCTGGATCGGGGCCAGACGCGTTACACGCCCGCCGCCGGGTTGCCCGCGCTGCGCGAGGCCATCGCCGAAGACTACCGCCAGCGGTTTGGCGCGCCGGTGAGCGCGGCGCAGGTGGTGGTCACCCCGGGTGCCTCCGGCGCGCTGCAGCTGGTCATGGGCGCCTTATTGAACGCCGGTGACGAGGTGCTGCTGTGTGACCCGGGCTACCCGTGCAACCGCCAGTTCGTGACCATGTTCGGCGGTGTTCCCCGCCCCTTGCCTTTGCAATCGGAACACGGCTTCCGGCTGACCGCCGAAGTCCTGGAAGGCGCCTGGACCGATCAGACCCGGGTGGCGATGGTGGCCAGCCCGGACAACCCCACCGGCAACCGCACCGACGGCGCGGAACTGGCGCGCCTGGCCCGGGACTGCACGGCGCGTGGCGGCACCCTGGTGGTGGACGAGATCTATCAGGGGCTGTGTTACGGCGGGACGGCGGACACCGTGCTGCGCCACGGCGACGCCGCCGTGGTGATCAACAGCTTCAGCAAATACTTCGGCATGACCGGCTGGCGGCTGGGCTGGCTGGTGGCACCGCAAGCCTGGGTGCCGGCCATCGAGCGGCTGGCGCAGAACTGGTTTCTGGCCCCGCCCACGGTGGCGCAGCACGCCGCCATGGCCGCTTTCGGGGAAGAAAGCCTGGCGATCGCCGAGCAGCGCCGGCAGCTTCTCGACCGGCGCCGCACCCTGCTGATGGAAGCCCTGCCCGGCATCGGCCTGCCGGTGGTGGGCGGCGCCGAGGGCGCCTTCTATCTCTATCTGGATGTGAGTGCTTACACCGACGACAGCTTCGCGTTCTGCCGGGACCTGCTGGAGCGTACCGGCGTGGCGCTGACGCCGGGCCTGGATTTCGGCGCCCACCATCATCCCGAACGCTATCTGCGACTCGCCTACACCTGCGAGGAAAGCCGCCTGCACGAAGCGCTTGAGCGGTTGCGTACCTACCTGGAGAAACCGTGAATTTTGATCCCCCTCTGCGCGAGGTGACACTGCTGCGTCGCTATAAGCGCTTTCTCGCCGATGTGCGCCTGCCCGACGGTAGCGAGATCACGGTGCACTGTCCCAACACCGGGTCGATGAAAAACTGCGTGCTGCCCGGCGAGGAACAGGCGGCGCTGATCTCCGACAGCGGCAATCTCAAGCGCAAGTACCGCCATACTCTGGAAGCGGTGCGCGTGGCGCACGGCCACTGGGCGGGGGTGAATACCGGTCGCACCAACGCCCTGGTGGCGGAGGCGCTGAGCGCCGGCCGCATCGACGGCCTGTCACCGGCGGACGGCGTGGAGCGCGAAGTGACGTTCGCGGAGAGCCGTTTTGATCTGGCCCTCGGTGAGCGCGCCGCGCCGCACACCTTTATCGAGGTCAAGAACGTGACCCTGGGGCCGGCGCCGGGCGAGCCGGACAGCGGTGAGATCCGCTTCCCCGACTCGGTGACCGAGCGCGGTCAGAAGCATCTGCGCACCCTGATGACCGCGGCGCGGGAGGGGTACCGGGCGGTGCTGTTCTTCTGTGTGCAGCACGGCGGCGCCCGTTCCGCCGGGCCCGCTGACGACGTGGACCCGGTTTACGGGCAACTGCTGCGCGAGGCGGCGCGCTCCGGCGTGGAAATCCTCGCCTGGCGCACGCGGATGAGTACCGGCGAATTCGTGCTGGATGCGCCGGTGCCGGTGGTGCTGCCCTGACGGTGTCAGGGCTCGAGCAGGCGCTGCATGGTGGCCAGCTCCTGCTCGAGATCATTGATGTGGTCCTGCCAGTAGCGCGGCGAGTCGAACCAGGGAAACGCCAGCGGGAACGCAGGGTCGTCCCAGCGCTGCGCCAGCCAGGCGCTGTGGCGCAGCATGCGCCGGGCCCGTAGCGGCTCGATCAGGCGGCGCTGCTCCCAGGGAAACGGCAGGAAGGTTTCATAGCCCTCGGACAGGGTGCGCAGTTGCTGGCTGTTCTCCTCCGCGTCGCCGGAGAGCAGCATCCACAGATCCTGCATGGCGGGGCCGCGCACGCTGTCGTCCAGATCCACGAAGTGCGGCAGGTCGTCGCGCCACAGAATATTGCCGGTGTGGCAGTCGCCGTGCACGTTGATGGCCTGCCAGGTGATCCCGTCCAGCCGCCGCTCCATGGCCTCGATCAGCGCCCCGCCCAGGTCCCGGTAGCGCCCCGAGAAGTTGGGGTCGACCACGCCCTGATTGACGTAGTCCACGGCGGCCCGGCAGTCAGCGATGATGTCGATGGCCGGGCGGGTCTGGAAGGGGCGGTCGTTGCCGGCCGCGTGCCAGCGGGCCAGGGTGCGGCCCAGCACCAGCAGGTGGTCGGCGTTGTCCAGTTCCGGGGCATGGCCGCCCTGGCGCGGGAACACCGTGAAACGGAAGCCGGCGTGGTAGAACAGGGTCTCGCCGCGGTCGTTGGCCAGGGGCGCCACCACCGGCAGTTCCTGCTCGCGCAGGAAGCGGCTGAAGGCGTGCTCCTCGAGAATCTGGGCGTTGCTCCAGCGCTGCGGCCGGTAGAACTTCACCACCACCGGCGTGGTGTCTTCCAAACCGACCTGATAGACCCGGTTTTCGAAGCTGTTGAGCCCCATCAGTCGGCCGTCGGTGACGAAGCCGGCGCTGTCCACGGCGTCGAGAATCACGTCCGGGGTGAGGGCGTCGAACGGATGGGTGGAGCCTTCCTGGTCGGTCATGACGAATGCTCGGTTAAGCGGTGGCTTCGGCGTTGCCCACCCAGATTTCCCCGTCGCGGATGTCCAGCGGTACCGCGGTAAGGCTGTCGCCGCTGCAGGGGCCGGACAGACAGGCGCCGTTTTCCGGTTCAAACAGGGCGCCGTGGTTGGCGCACACCAGAAAGCGGCCGTCGTCGTCCATGAACTGGTCGGGCATGAAGTTCAGTTCAATGCCCAGGTGAGGACACCAGTTCAGGTACGCATGGAACTGGCCGTCGAATTTGACCACGATCACCGACTGCTCGCCGACCATGAATTCCCGGGCGCTTTCCTCGCCGATGTCCTCGGTTTTGCAGACTGCTTGCATGGCTCCCCCTTTTTTATTCGCCCAGTACCTGCTTGCGCACTTCCAGATGCGCCTCGGCAGGGAGGCGCGGGCCGAATTCGGTGACCAGCCGCGAGCTGGCGGCGGCCGCCAGCCGGCCGGCGGTGGCGTGGTCATGGCCGTGGGTGAGGGCGTACAGGTACGCGCCGGCGAACATGTCGCCGGCGCCGTTGGTGTCGATGGCTTTAACCGGCGTCGCGTCGACCTGGTGGACCCGCTCGCCGTCCCAGATCAGCGCGCCTTCCGCGCCGCGCGTCATCACCAGGGCGCGGCACAGCGGCTTCAGCGCCTCCAGCGCGGCCTGCGGGCTGTCGGTGTCGGTGTAGCCGAGGGCTTCCGCCTCATTGCAGAACAACAGGTCGACGCCGTCGCCCAGCATTTCCGCCAGGCCGTCGCGGAAGAACTGCACCATCACCGGATCGGAGAACGTCAGCGAGGTACGCACGCCGTGCTTTTCCGCCAGCTGGCGCAGACGGACGGCGGCGGCGCGGGCGCTGTCGGAGCTCACCAGATAGCCTTCCAGGTAGACGAATTCGGAGGCGGCGATGGCGTCTTCGTCCAGTTCCTGTTCGCCGACCGACTGGGAGATGCCCAGAAAGGTGTGCATGGTGCGTTCCGCGTCCGGTGTGATCATCACCAGGCATTTGCCGGACACACCGTCCTCGCGGGTGCCGGTCATGTTGGTGTCGACGCCGGCGGCCTGCAGGTCGCGCACAAAAAAGTCACCGGTGTCGTCGGCGGCCACCTTGCAGGCGTAGTAGCCACGGCCGCCGAAGTGGCGTGCCGCCACCACGGTATTGCAGGCGGAGCCGCCGCAGGTGTGCTTGTGGGATTCGGCTTCGCCGGCCAGCGCCGCCACCAGCTCCTGCTGGCGCGCCTCATCGACGAGCGTCATCAGGCCCTTGCTCAAATCCAGACGGGTCAGGAATTCATCGGTTACTTCCACTTCGGTATCCACCAGGGCATTGCCGAGGGCGTAAACGTGGTATTTCTTTTCCATGCGGACTCCGGGCCGGTGAACAAAAGAGGCCATTATGGTGGCGCCGACCTCCCATGCCAAACCGGGTTTGCGGAACAAAGTGTAAAACCGGGTTTTCTTGCGTAGGCTCCCGGCCACCGTCTCACTATACTCGCGACCATGGCGAAGAATGCGAAAAAGCCGGCGTCCGCCCGTAAAGGGTCCGCGCGCCGCCCCGCTAAGTCGGGAAACAAACGAAACGACCGGTCCGCGGGGCGGCGCTGGTTCAGCTGGCGGTTCATCGCCAAGGTCTCGGTGGTGCTGCTGGTGCTGGCGGCCGCCGGGCTGGCCTATCTGGACGCCTATGTGCGCGACCGGTTCGACAGCCACGTCTGGCAGTTGCCGGCGCGCGTTTACGCGCGTCCGGTGGAGTTGTATCCCGGCCGGGTTCTAGCGCGCAACGACATGCTCAAGATGCTGGAGTTGATGCGCTACCGTCGCGCCGGTGGCGCGCCCACCCCGGGCAGCTACACCACCGACGGCAACACCCTGGTGATCCATACCCGTGGTTTCCGCGACAGCGACGGCGGCGAGCCGGCCCAGCGCATTCGCGTCACGCTCGGCGGCGGACAGATCAGCGCGCTGGACAGCAACGACGGCGATTCACTGGCCCGGCTGGAGCCGCTGCAAATCGGCAGCATCCACCCCGGCCACACCGAGGACCGGGTGTTCGTGCCCCTGGACCGGGTACCGCCGCTGCTGGTGCAGATGCTGCTGGCCACCGAGGACCGTGATTTCTATGAGCACCACGGGGTCTCGCCACGGGGGCTGGCCCGCGCCATGGTGGCCAACGTCAAAGCCGGCGGCCTGGTGCAGGGCGGCAGCACCCTGACCCAGCAGCTGGTGAAGAATTTCTGGCTCACGCAGGACCGCACTCTCGCCCGCAAGCTGGTGGAAATGCCGATGGCGGTGTTGCTGGAGCTGCACTACAGCAAAGAGCAGATCCTCGAGGCCTACCTTAACGAGGTGTACCTGGGCCAGGACGGCAAGCGCGCCATCCACGGCATGGGGTTGGGCGCTCAGTTCTATTTCGGGCGACCGCTGGAAGAGCTGGAGCCCCATCAGCTCGCCACCCTGGTGGCCCTGTTGAAAGGCCCCAGCTACTACGACCCGCGCCGCAACCCGGAGCGTTCCCTGGCGCGTCGCAACACGGTGCTCAAAGTGGCCCTGGAAGAGGGCGCGTTGAGCGATCAGGAGTACCGGCGTTTCCGCGAACGGGATCTGGAAGTGGTGCCGCGCGGCGCGTCGCCGCTGTACGCCTTCCCGGCGTTCATTGATCTGGTGCGCCGTCAGCTGGCCCGGGATTATCCGGCCGACGTGCTGGGCGAGGAGGGCCTGCGGATACACTCCACCCTGGACGTGCTGGCGCAGCTGGCCTCCGAGAAGGCGCTCAGTGAGCACCTCAACAGCCTGGACGCCTCCGGCGACGCGCTCAACGGCGCGGTGGTGGTGGTGGCGCCGGCCCAGGGCGACGTGCTGGCGCTGGTGGGCAGCCGCGAATCCCGCGCCCAGGGTTTCAACCGCGCCCTGGACGCCACCCGGCCGATGGGCTCGCTGGTCAAGCCGGTGGTGATGCTCACCGCGCTGCAGCAGCCCAAGCGCTACAGCCTCGCCACCCCGGTGGCGGACGAGCCGATCACCGTGCCGCTGACCACCGGCAAGAAATGGACCCCGCAGAACTTCGACGGCGAATCCAAGGGCCTCATCCCGCTGGTCGACGCGCTGGCCTATTCACGCAACCAGGCCACCGTGCGCCTGGGTATGGACGTGGGGCCGGACGCGGTGGTCCGGACCCTGTCCCAGCTGGGCGTGAAAAAGACCGTTCCGGCCTACCCCAGTATTCTGCTCGGCAGCATCGGCATGACGCCCTTCGAGGTGGCGATGCTGTACCAGCCGCTCGCCACCGGCGGCTTCGCCACGCCATTGCGTTCGATCACCGATGTGCTGGATAAGGATGGCGAGCCGCTGGCCCGCTATCCGGTGGACACCGAAGAGGTGATCGATTCCGGGCCGGCCTATCTGATTCAGTGGGGCATGCAGCAGGTGGTGGAGAAGGGCACCGCCCGTTCCGCCCGCTCGGTGCTGCCCGCCGACCTGAAAGTGGCCGGCAAGACCGGCACCAGTGATGAATACCGGGACGCCTGGTTCGCCGGCTTCTCCGGCAACCACCTGTCGGTGGTCTGGGTGGGCCGTGACAATAACGAAAACGCCCGTGTGACCGGCTCGTCCGGCGCGCTCCCGGTGTGGATCCGGCTGATGGCCGGCCTGCCGCAGACCAGCCTGTCCCAGGTGCCGCCGCCGGGCGTGGAAGAGGTGTGGATGGATCCCTCCGGGGAGAAAACCAGTGGCGAAGGCTGTTCCGGGGCGCGGGAATACCCGATGCTGGAGGCCTCCATCCCGGAGCAAAGCGACGGTTGCGGTAGCGCGACCCAGGTTAAGGAAGGAGTGGTGGAATGGTTCAAGGGCTGGTTCGACTAACGCTGCTGGCGGTGCTGTTGCTGTCCGGCTGCGCGGTGACGCCGCCGGCGGAGAAAGCGGAGCCGGTCACCGCCGACACCGAGTTGCAAGGGTCTCCGGCGATGGCGCTGCTGAGCCGCGCCGAGCAGGCCCGCGTCCAGGGAGAGACCGGCGCGGCCAGCCGCTACCTGGAACGGGCGCTGACCATGGCGCCCAACTCCTCGTGGCTGTACCGCGAGCTGGCGCTGCTGCGGCTGGAAGAGGGCGACGGCCATGCCGCCGAAGGCTTTGCCCAGCGCGCCCTGCGCCTGGCGCCGGACAACGACGCCTACCGCGCCGAGCTGTGGGAGCTGGTGGCCGCCGCCCGCGCCGAGCAGGGCGACCGCAGCGGCGCCGATGAAGCGCGCGCGCGGGCCCAGGCCCTGCGGCAGCCGGACCGCGCATGACCCCGGCGGTAAAAATGGCGGAGGACGCCGGCGTCGATTTCCGGCTGCACCGCTACCAGCACGATCCCGGTGCCGAAAGCTACGGCCTGGAGGCCGCCCAGCTACTGGATCTCGATCCGCGCCGGGTGTTCAAAACGCTGCTGGCGGTGGTCGACGACCAGCCACAGGTGGCCATGGTGCCGGTGCACCTGAGCCTTGATCTGAAAGCGCTGGCCAAGGCGGCCGGCGGCAAGAAGGCGCAGATGGCCGACGCCGATCTGGCGCAACGGGTCACCGGTTATGTGCTGGGTGGCATCAGCCCGCTGGGGCAAAAACGCCGCCTGCCGCTGTGGCTGGATCAGAGCGCTCTGAGTTTCGATACCCTGTACATGAGCGCCGGCCGGCGTGGATTGGAAATCGAGATGGCGGCGGTGGATCTGCTGGCGCTGACCGCGGGCCAGTGTGCTGTTCTGGCTCGTTGACCCGGAGCTCCTTGGAAGATTCATCGCCAGGGCTGCTACGAAGCTCGGTTTGTGGGAGCTTGCCTTGCAAGCGAAAGGCCGGCTTTGCCGGCCGGCAGGATTCCAGAGACCTTGTTTGAGCTGCCGTTAGAGGGGACTCTGGCATCCTGCCGGGAGCTTCGCTCCCTTTCGCGGGCAGGGCCCGCTCCCACAAGCTACCACCATGCTAGCCCGCTGAGCCCCATTAAAGCGTGTTGAAGGCGTCCCGGGCGGCCTGGATGGTGGTGTCGATGTCGTCGTCGCTGTGGGTGATCGACACGAAGCCGGCTTCGAAGGCGCTGGGCGCCAGATAGACACCGCGGTCCAGCATGGCGTGGAAGAAGCCGTTGAAGCGCGGCTGGTCGCAGGCCATCACCTCGTCGAAGCGGCTGATGCGGGTCTGGTCGGTGAAGAACAGGCCGAACATGCCGCCGGCGCGGGTGGTGTGGAAGCCGATCCCGGCACCCCGGGCGGCTTCGGCCAGCCCTTCGGTGAGGCGCTCGGTTTTCGCTTCCAGCTCCTCGTAGAAGCCTTTGCGGCGCAGCTGTTTCAGCGTCGCCAGGCCGGCCGCCATGGCCACCGGGTTACCCGACAGGGTGCCGGCCTGATAGACCGGCCCCAGCGGTGACAGCTTCTCCATGATCTCTTTTTTGCCGCCCAGCGCGCCCACCGGCATGCCGCCGCCAATGATCTTGCCCAGGGTGGTGAGGTCCGGGGTCACGCCGTAGCGTGCCTGGGCACCGCCCTGGGCGACCCGGAAGCCTGTCATCACCTCGTCGAAGATCAGCACCGCGCCGTACTGGTCGCACTGCTCGCGCAGCGCTTCCAGAAAGCCCTGGGTGGGCGGCACGCAGTTCATGTTGCCGGCCACCGGCTCGACGATCACCGCGGCGATCTGGTCGCCCTGGGCCTTGAAGACTTCCGCCAGCCCGCCGGCGTCGTTGAAATTGAGGGTCAGGGTGTCGTCGGTGACCGCCTTGGGCACGCCCGGTGAGCTGGGGGTGCCCAGGGTCAGCGCGCCGGAGCCGGCTTTCACCAGCAGGCTGTCCACGTGGCCGTGGTAGCAGCCTTCGAATTTGATCACCTTGTCGCGGCCGGTGTGGCCGCGCGCCAGACGCAGGGCGCTCATCACCGCTTCGGTGCCGGAGTTGACCATGCGCACCATGTCCATGGACGGCACCATCTCGCAGACCAGGTCGGCCATGTCCACCTCGGCGGCGGTGGGCGCGCCGAAGCTGAGACCGTCGGCCACCGCCTTAAGCACCGCTTCGCGCACTTCCTGATTGTTGTGGCCGAGAATCATCGGCCCCCAGGAGCCGACGTAATCCACGTAGCGGTTATCGTCCTCGTCGAACAGGTAGGGGCCTTCCGCGTGGCGGAAGAACACCGGCGTGCCGCCCACGCCTTTAAAGGCGCGGACCGGGGAATTGACGCCGCCGGGGATGTGTTTCTGGGCGCGGCGGAACAGTTGTTCGGAATGCTTGCGACTCATTGGGACTCCTTGAAGGGGGGCGCCGGGAAGGCGGCGTGCAGCCGCCGGGCGGTGGCTTCCACGTCGGCGTCGTCGGCGTGGCCGAACAGGGCGTGGATAACGGCCACCAGGTCGGCGCCGGCCTCGATCAGTTGCCGGGCATTATGCGGATTCACTCCGCCGATCGCTACCAGCGGCAGGGTGAAGCGGCGCCGTGCTTCGCGCAGGGTGTCCAGCGACGCGGGCGGCGCGCCGGGCTTGGTGCGTGATTCGAAAAAGCGCCCCAGGGCCAGATAGTTGGCGCCTTCGTCGGCGGCTTGTTGCGCCAGATCAAGACGGCCATGGCAGGACACGCCGATCAGCTTGTCGTCGCCGAGCAGCATGCGCGCCCGGCTGACCGCGCCGTCGCTCTGGCCCAGGTGCACGCCGTCCGCTTCCACTTCCGCCGCCAGGGCGGCGTCGTCGTTAACGATAAAGTGCGCGCCGTAGTCCTTGCACAGCAGCGCCAACCGCGCGGCCCGGTGGCGCCGGGTGGTGGCATCGGCGGGTTTGTCACGGTACTGGAGCACCCGGGCGCCGCCACGCAGGGCCGCCTCGGCGGCGCTCAGCACGCGGTCGCCGGGCGTCAGCTCCGGGTCGGTGATGGCGTAGAGACCGCGCAGGGGCAGGTTCATGGCGTGAGGCTCCGGTCCGGTACGAACTGGCCGCCGCCGGGCCGCCAGGCGTGCTGGAGCGCGCGGTGCAGCCACGCCTGGGCGTCGCCAACGGCGTCCTCCAGCGGCAGGCCGCGGGCCAGCAAGCTGGCGATTGCCGAGGCCAGCGAACAGCCGGAGCCGTGGTAGACCTCGGGCAGGCGTGGCCATTCCCACTGGCGATGGCGTTCGCCCTGGAACAGGTGGTTGGTGACCTGGTCGGTGTCGTCGTGGGTGCCGGTCACCAGGACCGCCTGGCCGCAACGCCGGGTGAGCGCGAAGCCGGCGTCGGCCACTTCGGTTTCGCTGCTCAGTGTGCCGGCTTCGGGCAGGTTGGGGGTGAGCACGGTGGCCTGGGGGGCGATTCGGTCCATCAGCGCCGCGTTCAAATCACCCTGGGCGAGACTGCCGCCGGATTCCGCGGCGAGCACCGGGTCCAGTACCACGGGCACGCCGGGAAGCCGCGCGAGCAGGCGGGCGATCCACTCCACCGTGGCCACCGAGCCGGTCATGCCGATCTTCACCGCCTGGAACTCATAGTCGGCGAGCAGGGCGTCCGCCTGCTGCTCAAGGAGGTCCAGCGGGGTCAGCTGGAAGTCGGTGACCTGGCGGCTGTTCTGCACCGTCAGCGCGGTGATCAGCGTGCTGGCGAAGCCGCCGGTGCTCTGGATCGCTTCGATGTCGGCGTGGATGCCGGCGCCGCCGGAGGGGTCGTGGCCGGCGATGACAAGAATGTTAGGTCTCATGGGTACGCTCAAAACGGTTTCACCACCACCAGGATAACAATCGCCACCAGCAGTAACACCGGCACTTCGTTAAAGATTCGGTAGAACCTGGCGCTCTTGGTGTTGGCGTCGGCGGCGAATTTCTTCAGGTAGGCCAGGCAGACGTGATGGTAGCCGATCAGCAGTACCACCAGGGTCAGTTTGGCGTGCATCCAGCCCTGGGTTTTGTAGTAGTCCCAGTTCAGCGCCAGCATCCAGATACCCAGCACCAGGGTGGCGATCATGGACGGGTTCATGATGCCCCGGTAGAGCTTGCGCTCCATGATCTTGAAACGGTCGCGGCTGACCTGGTCCTCGGCCATGGCGTGGTAGACGAACAGGCGAGGCAGGTAAAAGATCGCCGCGAACCAGCAAATCACGGCGATAATGTGGAACGCTTTCAGCCATAGCATGGATGTGTTCTCCCGATACGAAAGGGGGCGGGGTGAACCGCGTTGGAGTGTCACCCGGTAGCCGCTGTATACTACAGGGCCTTGCTTGTATCGTCCCGTGCCGCCGAGGGCACGGGCCGCTTTCGGACACTGTTCCGCCACTCCCGGTGCCAGCCGCTGACGCCGATCTGAAAGAAAAGAGGATGCCGTGACCAAGCCACCGCGCGCCAGCCGTCTGCTGCGATACTATCTGTTTCGCACCCGGCGTCTGTCCCGCCGGCAGTTGGGCACCCTCCAGGACTGGAAGATGCGGGTGGTGTTCTGGATCGGCGCGCTGCTGGTCGGCCTGGTCACCGTGGGGTTCGCCTGGGTCGCGGAAATATGCGCCCAGGCTTTCGCCCAGATGGAGCGGCAGTCATCGCTGCTGCCGGTGTTGATCACGCCGCTGGGCATGCTGGCCACCGTCTTCGTGATGCGCCGTACTGGCGCTGAGTCCCAGGGTAGCGGTATTCCCCAGGTGCTGGTGGTGCTCAAACAGCGCTACCACTGGCTGCGGCCCACCTTCCTGTCGTTCCGCGTTATTGTCATGAAGTTCGCGCTCACCTGTATGGGGTTGCTGTGCGGCGCCAGCATCGGCCGCGAGGGCCCCAGTGTGCACATGGGGGCGGCGATGATGTACTCGGTGGGCCAGGTCGGCCGCCTTCAACAGAAGTACGTGGACAACGCCTTGATCGTGGCCGGTGGCGCCGCCGGGGTGTCGGCGGCGTTCAACGCCCCGCTGGCGGGCATCGTGTTCGCGATCGAGGAGCTGTCCGGGTCGTTCGAACAGCGCACCAGCGGCACCCTGATTCTGGCGATCATCCTGTCCGGCGTGGTGGTGCTGGCGATCGCCGGGCATTACAGCTTTTTCGGTCACCCCCAGGGGGCACTGGATATCACCCAGGACTGGCTCGCCATCGGCGTCACCGGCCTGGTGTGCGGCTTGCTGGGCGGGGCCTTCAGCCGCCTGCTGATTACCGGCAGCCGCTTTCTGGCCCCCTATGGCCGCAAACACCCCTACCGGGTGGTGTTCCTGTGCGCGCTGGTGCTGGTGCTGCTGGGGCTGCTCACCGGCGGCATGACCTACGGCAGTGGCTATGAACAGGCCCGCCACCTGCTCAGCGGCGACGCCGACGGCGACTGGAGTTTCCCGCTGGCCAAGATGGCGGCCACCCTGGTGTCCTATTTCACCGGCATCCCCGGCGGCCTGTTTTCGCCCAGCCTGGCCGCCGGTGCCGGCGTCGGCAATGTGATCGGCGGACTGTTTCCCGACTCTTCGGTGGTCGGCATCACCCTGGTGGCGATGGCGGCGTTTCTGGCCGGGGTGATCCAGCGGCCGATCACCTCTTTCGTGATCGTCATGGAACTCACCGGCAACCGCCACGACATCTTGCTGCCTCTGATGGCCGGCGCGTTCGTGGCGGCGGCGGTGGCCAAGCTGATCTGGCTGCGCCCGCTCTACGACTCCCTGGCCGAACGGCTGCAGGAGGGCGAGGGCATGGCCCTGGACCGGGCGCGGGTGGTGAGCACCGAAAGCGGCCCGGCGGACGAGCGGGGCCGCGGCGGCGGCCAATGAAGTTGCCGCCCATGGCGGTGGTGCCTATCATGCGGGTCCTTTAGTGGAAAGTAGTAACGGGAGTAATGGTATGACCCAGGTCGACGCGGCGAACCCTTTGAAAGTCGGCATTGTCGGCGGCACCGGCTACACCGGTGTGGAGTTGCTGCGCCTGCTGGTGCGGCATCCGCTGGTGCGCCTGGAAACCATTACCTCGCGCAGCGAGCAGGGTCTGAAGGTCAGTGATCTGTACCCGACCCTGCGCGGCTACACCGACCTCAAGTTCGAGGAGCCGGACGTGGCCGCGCTGGCGGCCTGTGACGTGGTGTTCTTCGCCACGCCGCACAATGTCGCCATGCGGCTGGTGCCGGAGCTGCTGGCCGCCGGCACCCGGGTGGTGGATCTGTCGGCGGATTTCCGGCTTCGCGACGCCGGCGTCTGGAGCCAGTGGTACGGCGAGCCCCATGCCTGCCCGGAACTGCTGGATCAGGCGGTCTACGGCCTGCCGGAAGTGAACCGCGAACGCATTCGCGGTGCCCGGCTGGTGGCCTGCGCCGGCTGTTACCCCACCTCGATTCAGCTCGGCTACCTGCCGTTGCTGGAGCGCGGCTGGGTGCGCCCGGAACAACTGATCGCCAGTGCCGCCAGCGGTGCCAGCGGCGCCGGACGCGGCGCCAAGGTGCCGATGTTGCTGGCGGAGGCGTCGGAGAGCTTCAAGGCCTACGGCGCCGGCGGGCACCGGCATCTGCCGGAAATCGAGCAGGGCCTGGGTGACATTGCCGGCGGGCCGGTGTCGGTCACCTTCGTGCCGCATCTGGTGCCCATGGTGCGGGGCATTCACGCCAGCCTGTACGCCACCGTCAACGGCGATACGCCGGCGCTGGACCAGGTGCAGGCGGCGTTCGAAGCGCGCTACGCCGACGAGCCTTTCGTCGACGTGATGCCCCAGGGCAGCCACCCGGAAACCCGCTTCGTGAAAGGCTCCAACCACTGCCGTCTGGCGATTCACCGGCCCGGCGACGGCGACGTGCTGGTGGTGTTGTCGGTGATCGACAACCTGGTCAAGGGCGCGTCCGGCCAGGCGATCCAATGCATGAACATCATGTTCGGCCTGGAAGAAACGGCCGGCATTGATCTCCCGGCGTTGCTGCCCTGATGGCGACGGGCAGCCGCCCCAGAGCGGGCGTGGACGATGTGATTCTGGTCCCGGTGAGCCCGTCGCACCGCCGGCGTACCCGCGTGTTGCTGACGGTGACCGCGCTGGTGGCGGTGATCGTGGCGTTCCTGGCCGGTTCGTGGCTGGGCCAGAGTGGCGCCCTGGACAGCAATATGAAAAACAGCGAGTTGCGCGCGGAATTGCGCGACGCCCGCCAGGAGTTGCGCACCGTCCGCCAGGATCTGGCCCGTTACCGCGCCGAGGTGGAAGTGGCCGATCAGGCTCGTGAGCAATTGCGCCAGGAGATACGCGGTCTGCGTGATCAGAGCGCGGAGCTGGAAGAAGCGGTGGCCTTCTACAAGAACGTAATGTCGCCGGGAGCCGCCGACGCGCCGATGCAGGTGCAGAAGTTCGAGGTGACGCCGGACAACGGGGAACGGCGTTTCCGTTACCGTTTGATACTGGTTCAGTCCGGTGATAACCGGGGATACTTGTCGGGCACGGTGAGCTTCGCGCTTAAGGGCTCCCGTGATGGCGAGCCGATGACCGTGGACGGCGGTGAGCTGTTGGGGGAAAACAGCGATTTGCGATTCCGTTTCCGTTACTTCCAGGAGCTTTCCGGTACGCTGACGGTGCCCGAGGGCATGCGGATCGACGCGTTGCGGATGACCGCGACGGCTACCGCGCCGCGTCGCGCGGAGGTGGTTCAGAGCCTTCCTTGGTGATGGCGTATCGAATAATCAAGCAGGAGACGACAAGGTGATTGGGCGAGACAAGAAGAGCACGGGTGGTCAGCAAAATTTCCGCGATCACACCCTGATCGCTCCCAGTGCCCGCATCATGGGCGACATTGAGTTCAACGGGGGATTGCACATCCAGGGCGAAGTGGATGGCAATATTACCGTCGGTAAAGACGGCGGCCAGCTGGTGATCGGTGAAAGCGGCGTGGTGCGTGGTGAAATCCGCGTGCCCAGAATCACCATCAACGGCCGGGTGGAAGGCGACGTCAACGCCACCGAGCATCTAGAACTGGCCAGCAAGGCCCAGGTAGAGGGCAATGTCTTCTACGTGATGATCGAGATGCTGATGGGCGCGCGGGTGAACGGCAAGCTGGTGCGTCTGGACGACGAGCGCCGCAACCTTCCGGCCCCGGAGAAACCCGGCGGCCGGCCGGCCAACGACGCCGCGGAGACGGACGCCCGCCCGGAGAATACTTGACTGTAATAGTCGGGTACTGGACTATGGCGATGTGATAACGGCATTGAGTGACATGAGCGAATCCGGACCCATAATCCTGACTGAACGGGCCGCCGCCAAGGTGCGCGAGCTCCGTGACGACGAAGGCAACCCCGAGCTGAAACTGCGGGTGTACATCACCGGCGGCGGCTGCGCGGGGTTTTCCTACGGCTTCACCTTTGATGAAGCGGTGAACGAAGACGATACGGCCGTGGCCCGTGAAGACGTGACGCTGCTGGTGGACGCCATGAGCATCCAGTATCTGGACGGCTCCCAGGTGGACTACGAGCAGGGCCTGATGGGCTCCCGGTTTATCGTCAATAACCCCAACGCGGCCACCACCTGCGGCTGCGGTTCGTCGTTCTCGGTGTGAGTCGGCCCGGCGCTGTCATTTAACGGTCATTAAAGTATCAGAATATTGTCTTGAGCAGCATGGAGGCTGTAGGCATGACGATACAGAGACCTTCCATCCAGAAAATGACGGCCGCGGATACCCGCGCCATGTGCTGGTTGCTGGCCCAGCCCCGGGCCGCCAGCCGCGCCCGCATGGCCAGGGCCATCTCCCGGTTCGGTGACGGCCCCTTCTACGCGGCGCTGGTCGTGATGCTCTGGCTGGTCGACCCCGATGACGGCCCCCGCTTCGCCCTGGCGGCGGCGGTGGCCTACGGCCTGGAAGTACCGGCCTTCATGGTGCTCAAGAACCTGATCAAACGCCCCAGACCCGCCGATTCCGAGATGGCGCTGTGCGCCTTCATCAAGCCCGCGGGCCGTTTCAGCTTCCCTTCCGGCCACACCGCCGCGGCCTTCGTGATGGCGACGCTGCTGGGTATCTTCTATCCGGTGGTGGCGACGCTGGCGCTGGCGTTCGCGCTGTTGGTGGGGTTGTCGCGGGTGCTGCTCGGCGTGCACTACCCGTCGGATATCGCCGCCGGCGCCTTGCTCGGCAGCAGCTGCGCGATGATCGGCTCGCTCTTCGTATAATTCCCGCGATTCAAGGCAGGCTCAGATGGCCGAGCACCGCCGACCGGCCGGCGCCGGTCACTTGCGGTGCGTTGCCCGGCACCCGTTCCCAGAACGCCCAGGCCAGCCAGGCGAAGGCGGCCGCCTCCACCCATTCCGGTGCGACACCGGCGTCTTCGGTGCTGCCCGCCGGCAGCCCGCAATGCCGGGCGAGCCGGTTGAGAAGATCCCGGTTATGCACACCGCCGCCGCAGACCAGCAGGCGGTCGGCGTGGAACCCGCTGATCGCCTCGGCGACGGTGCGGGCGGTCAGCTCCGCGAGGGTGGCCTGCACGTCGCGCGGTGCCATGTCGGCACTCAGGTGGGGGGCGAGCCAGTCCTGATGGAAGTACTCCCGGCCGGTGCTTTTGGGCGGCGGAAGGTGGAAATAGGGGTCGCCCAGCAGGCTGTCGAGCAGGGCTGGAATCACCTTGCCGCCGGCGGCCCAGTCGCCCCGCGGGTCGTAGTCGCCGCCCTGGTGCCGCTGGTGCCACTGGTCCAGCAGGGTATTGGCGGGGCCGGTGTCGAAACCGCCGATCAATGCGCCTTTGTCCAGCAGCGAGACGTTGGCGATGCCGCCCAGATTGAGCACCACCCGGCGCTCGCGCGGATCACCGAAGGCGTGCTCGTGGAAGCGCGGCGCCAGGGGCGCGCCCTGGCCGCCGAGCACCATGTCCTTGTTGCGGAAATTGCTGACCACCGGCAGGCCGGCTCCGACCGCCAGGGTGTCCGGGCATCCGAGCTGCACGCTGAACCCGGCATCGCCGGGGCGGTGGCGCACGGTCTGGCCGTGGCAGCCGATGGCGGTGACGGCGTCCGCCGGCACGTCCGCTTTGCTGAGCAGGGCGGCCACGGCGTCCGCATAGTGAGCGCCCAGGGCCCGGTGGCAGGCGCCGGCCCGGTCGATTTCATCGTCGCCGGGGCGGCACAACCGCTGCAGGTCCGCGCGAAGGGCGGTGGGAAGGTCGCTGCCGTGGTGGGCCAGCACCCGGGTGCCGGTGTGGGTGACGCTGGCCAGGACGGCGTCCACGCCGTCCAGGCTGGTGCCGGTCATCAGACCGACGAACAGCGATTCAGAAGACATTGCTGCTGGCCAGGGTGGCGGCCTCGGCGAACATGGTCATTTGCGCCGCCAGACGGCTGCTCTGAAGACGGAACTGGGGCTTTTCGCTGCTGGCGATGCCGCTGGCCTTGGGCAGCGGTACGGTCTGCGGATTGCGGTGCACGCCGTCGATGCGGAACTCGTAATGCAGGTGCGGGCCGGTGGCCAGGCCGGAGGCGCCCACATAGCCGATGGTCTGGCTTTGATTCACCCGGCTGCCGACGCGAATGCCCTTGGCGAAGCCGCGCATATGGGCGTACAGCGTGGAGTAACGCTGGCCGTGCTTGAGGATCAGCACATTGCCATAGCCGCCTTTGACGCCGGCGAAGATCACCTTGCCCTTGCCGGCGGCTTTGATCGGGGTGCCGCTGGGGGCGGCGTAGTCGATGCCGTTGTGGGCGCGTACTTTGTTCAGAATCGGATGCTTGCGGCCGGTGCTGAAGCGCGAGCTGATGCGCGAGAAGGCCACCGGGGTGCGGATGAACTCCTTGCGCATGGAGTTGCCGTCGCTGTCGAAGTAGGACACGTCGCCGTCGCGGGTCTGGTAGCGGTAGGCGGTGAGGTGGCGGCCCTGGTTCCAGAATTCCGCGGCGATGATTTCGCCTTCGCCGACCTTCTCGCCATCCAGATACAGCTCCTCGTAGAGCACCCGGAAGCGGTCGCCGTTGCGGATGTCGAGCACGAAGTCGATGTCCCAGCCGAAGATGTTGGCCAGCTGCATGGTCAGGTTGTCGCTCATGCCCGCGGCGTGGCCGGCCAGGAACAGGGAGTTGTCGATGGTGGCCTCGGCGAAGCGGGTGCGGCGCTGATATTCGCGCACCACGTTCTCCACCCGCCAGTTGCCGTCTTCCAGAGTGGCTTCCACGGTTTCCACTCGGGACGGGCTGTAGCGCAGCGAGGTCAGCTCGCCGGCTTCGTCCACGGAAATATTCAGGGAATCGCCGGGGCGGATGGTGGCCAGCTCGGCCAGGCGCTCGTCACCGGTAACCAGGCGGTGCACCTGCGCCGCACTGACGCCGCGCGACTGCAGCAGCCCGGACAGGGTGTCGCCGGACGCCACGGTGATCTTGATCCATTGTTCCTCGTCGGGCGTCTCCGCCGGCGCGCGGACGTCGGCGACCGGCTGAGCGCTTTCCTGGCGGACCAGTTCCTCGCTGGCCGACGGCTTGGGCAGGTCCAGCGTCTGCAGACGTTCCGGGCGGGACTCTCCGGATTCCGGGGTCAGGGCGATCAGCCCCACCGTGATCACCAGCGCCCCGGAGAGGATCAGATGGGTGCGGGGGAAACGGCGCGCGGCACGGCCGAGGGCGGATAATTTAATACTCATGCTTTTACTACGCTCTGAGGTGCGCCGCCGAGGGCGTTCATTTAGTTGCAGCAAAGATACCCGCCTTCTACAACCCGCTTCAAGTGCTACAATGGCGCGCTTTTCAGGGTGAGATGTGGTCGGCGGGTTGGCGTTTGAGACCGGTGCCGCCGGGGCAAGTTCCTAAAACAGGCTGGGTCCGGCCATTCCCGGGCCGTGAATGAGGTGATGATGATCAAGGTGGACGAACAGCTGGCGCTGCTGCGCCGTGGCGCGGATGAGATCATTCAGGAAGACGAATTGCGCGAGCGCATCGCCAGCGGCCGCCCTTTGAGAGTCAAGGCGGGCTTTGACCCCACCGCGCCGGATCTGCACCTGGGCCATACGGTTCTGATCAACAAGCTGCGGCAGTTCCAGGAGCTGGGCCACCATGTGATGTTCCTGATCGGCGATTTCACCGGCATGATCGGTGACCCCACCGGCAAGAGCGCCACGCGCCCGCCGCTCACCCCCGAAGAGATCGAGCGCAACGCGGAAACCTATAAAGAGCAGGTGTTCAAGATCCTGGACCCGGAAAAGACCGAGGTGGTGTTCAACTCCACCTGGATGAATCAGGTGGGCGCCGCCGGCATGATCAAGCTGGCCAGCCAGTATACGGTGGCGCGCATGCTCGAGCGCGACGACTTCGACAAGCGCTACCGGGCCAATCAGCCGATCGCGGTGCACGAGTTCCTGTATCCGCTAGTGCAGGGCTACGATTCGGTGGCCATGGAGGCGGACGTGGAGCTGGGCGGCACCGATCAGAAGTTCAACCTGCTGATGGGGCGTACCCTGCAGAAGGCCTACGGGCAGGCGCCGCAGATCTGCCTGACCATGCCGATTCTGGAGGGGCTGGACGGGGTCCAGAAGATGTCCAAGTCGCTGAAGAATTATGTCGGCGTTAACGACGCCCCCGGGGAGATGTACCGCAAGCTGCTGTCGATCCCCGACGATATGACCTGGCGCTACTATGAATTGCTCAGTGGTCTCTCCAATGAGGCTCTGGAAGAGCGCAAGGCGGAAGCGGAGCGGCTGGGCAGCCCGCAGGAGGCCAAAAAAGCGTTCGCGTTGGAGATGGTGACCCGCTTCCATGGCGAGGCGGCCGCCCAGGCGGCGCCTTCCTCGGCGGGCAATCTGACCTCCCTGGGGGCGATACCCGACAACGTCCCGGAAGTGGAGGTGGTCCTGGAGGAGGGCGACGAGGTGCACGTGGTGCCGTTGCTCCGCCTTGCCGGTCTGGCCCAGAATGGTAAAGCCGCCAAGGACGTATTCGGGCGGGGCGCGGTGTACGTGGACGGCCAGCAGCTCACCGAGGAGCGCACCTTCGTCCGTGGCGAAAGCGCGGTGATCCAGGCGGGCAAGAAGAAGATCGCGCGGGTCACGATTCGCTAGCAATCGGGCCCTAAGGCCTGGATTTGAATGAAAATTGGCCGACCACAAAGAATTTCGAGGAATCCGCCAAAAAAGGTTTGACAGGAAAGGCCCGATCCGTAGAATGCGCATTCCTCGACGGGGCGACATCAACAACGCCGACCCCGCAGCTCTTTAACAATCAGGCAAGCAAACGTGTGGGACCTGTTTGGAGTAGGTATCTCAAAAAGATATCGGCTTTGAACAAGTCAACCTAGTTGAA
>LWDU01032013.1_pt1 | contig 112414 bp, 86 predicted proteins | sample 727161 | NCBI WGS metagenome assembly LWDU01 (sample SAMN04566230, study PRJNA314399) | hydrothermal vent metagenome | isolation source: deep sea hydrothermal plume seawater | place: Mexico: Gulf of California, Guaymas Basin | collected 2004-07-11
AGAAGAAGAGATGGGTGAATTAACCATAGAAGATTTGCCTGGCGTAGGTCCGGCTACTGCAGAAAAATTGCGTGATGCTGGCTATGAAGAACTTCTAGCCATCGCCGTAATGACTCCGGCAGACTTAGCAGAATCAGCCGAATTAGGCGAAGCGGTAGCCTCAAAAATAATCATGGCCTCTAAGAAAATGGCCAATATCGGAGGGTTCGTTAGTGGTGATGCCCTCTTAGAAAGACGCCGTGAAGTACTGAAACTTTCAAGCAAAGTCCAATCCATAGACGACCTACTCGGTGGTGGCTTTGAAACTCAGGCACTAGTAGAAGTCTACGGTGAGTTCGGTTCAGGTAAAACTCAAATCGGGCACCAACTAGCAGTAAACTGCACTCTACCACTCGCCGAAGGTGGCTTAGATGGTGATGTATTCTACATAGATACTGAAGATACATTCCGCCCAGAGCGCATAACCCAAATGGCTAGAGGGCATGGCTTGGATCCTGAAGCCGTATTGAAGAGAATTCACGTAGCCCGTGCATACAACTCTGCACACCAAATGCTGCTGGTAGACGAAGTCAAGAGAGCATCCAAAGGCCTCAATGTAAAAATGGTAATTGTCGATTCTCTTACTAGCCACTTTAGAGCTGAATACATAGGCCGTGGAATGCTGGCAAACAGGCAACAAAAACTGAATAAACACCTCAAGGAACTAAAGCAACTTGCCGATATAAACAATGCCCTCATACTGGTAACCAACCAAGTACACAGTAGGCCTGATGCCATGTGGGGAGACCCCACAAAACCCATCGGTGGCCACGTCCTTGCGCACGCAAGTACATTCCGTCTATACTTACGAAAAGCAAAAGGTGGACGTAGAATTGCACGCTTAGTAGACTCTCCAAACTTACCTGATGGAGAATGTATATACCAGGTCTGCGAAGATGGACTAAGAGACTAATCACAAACCTTTGTCTACTCAAGTATTGTACTGTTGACAGGCTCCACACCAATGGAAATCATGTCCTTGATGCGCTATGACTTGAGTAGTCCCACCACAGCGGGTGCAGACGGGTTGGGCAATGGGACTCAACTCTGAATATGTGGAGTCATTGAGGAGATTAATTTCCTCAGAACCACGACGCCTCAATAGCAGGATGGAGGCTCCGATGAGGAGTACCAGCCCGGCTGCCCCGCCCCACACCAACAATGAATTATCGGACTTCCCAGACCTGACTTCTATTTGGCTACTTGAATTGCTTTCATTTTCAGAATTGTTTTCCTCGGGAATAGGGGTATCGTCGGTTTCATTATTAATTTCCACCGGTAATTCTTCACCACTATAATTACTCCATTGTTCTGTGGTAGTTGAGTACTGTAAATTAGTTGATCTAACCACAATAATCAGCCTAGTTGGGCCGCTTCGTTCAATATACCTTAATTCATCAACATATCCAGCCGGCGCGGGATTGAAAGAGAGGCTCGCATTTCCAATGCATAATTCATCACAATCGACAGATTCATTCAATTCAATGATGAAAACTTCAATCATCTCGGTATGTTCTCCTCTTGAATGCCAAGATATTTTCACTCTCCACTGAGTCGAGTTCGAAGTAACGAAGATGTCTAGGTTTTCAGGCAACGAAGGCTCTGGGTCTCCTTGGCAATTACTTGCATCTTCGGGATAATTATCGATTTCGCTGGCAACTGTGCTATTAGGTGGACAGCCATCTCCATCTAAATCCGACCAAGCGAGTGGGTTTTGTGGAAACGCATCTCCCATTTCAAACCTCAACCCATCATCTCCTATTGTAAATGAATAATTGTCACCATAACTATCTCCATCTTGGTCACTACATTGATGAGAATTATTTGGAAATGCATCACCAATATCCACTCGCCACAATCCATTCAAAAACCATGAATGATTATCCCCGCAACCATCTCCATCAATATCGCTCCATTGGCTAGAATCATCAACAAATGCATCGCCACTTTGGTTAACCCGTAATTCATCAATTATATCGAAAAAGTAATTGTCACCATAACTATCTGAATCGCTATCATTCCACTGACTGGGATCTTCATCAAATGCATCAGCAATTCCGATAGGATGCGGAGGCCAATCTTGGTCTGCATCGGACCAGCCGTCTGAATCAGAATCTAAGCAACCCAATCTATCGTAGATACTTCTGCCTGAAACAAGAGGGCATAAATCTCCTTCACTTCCATTTTCATTATCGCCATAGCCATCGCCATCACTATCAGCCCATTGAGATGGATCTTCAGGCCATAAGTCTACTGAATCGGGATGTCCATCCTCGTCAGTATCTTGCATCCAGACGGTCCATTCACCTGTACTATTTGCTGCAATATATCGTTTATTTGAGGCAGTTCCTGTTATTGCTACACCGCGTGGAATTCCTTCTGTTGACCACGAATCAATCAGGCTGCCATTGTTCGCATCATAAATCAAAATTTCTCCTTCACTTGAATCCGAAGCCATTCCTGAACCGATGATTACCTCAGGTTCCTCTAGAGAAAAACCAGCAGAAAATCCTTCAAAGGTAATCGACCTACTCCAAACTTCAGAACTTCCATCGATGTCGAATAGTACTACTCTCTTATCCCAACCTACACTTAGAAGTAAGTTACTCCTTGGAGACCATTCTACTACCCCCGTATAATTTCCATGACTATGTGGACTTTCTAATTCTAACCAGTCAGAGGGGGCTGCCTCAGAAGTTTGCCAAATTCTTATTTTCCCCGTTTGCTCAGCAGTAGCGAGTAATGTTCCATCTCTGTTAAATTCCATCACCCAACAAGTATCATCACAATCCCATGTATTTGCAACCTCCCATACTTGAGGAGCAATTCTAGTCAAAACTCGTACCTTTCCGCCAGTCAAAGAATCGCTACCATCTACTACGCTGGTGATGACAAGTGTGTTTTTGTCTTTGACTGCCAATCTGCCAAATATTTCGAATACACCCAAAGTTTGGGTATCGAAGGTTTCCTCTGAATCTACAATTGAACACCATTGAATTAAGCCATCTGTATAGCCGATAACTGCTTTTTCCAAGCCATCATCCACCAACCATTTGACACTTTTCACATATGGAACATCTTGGCTAGAATCTCCCCAGTTAGGATGCACGCAGGACTGTATTTCTTTTCCAGATTTAATGTCTTTAATGCTCAGAGAACCAGAGCCTTTGGCAATGGCTACTAGTACCTCTGAAGGGGATATTTCAAACTCCCTCATTATGCTCGAATCATGAGCAGGATGGCCTCGGAATTCTGCCATGGACCAAATTACAACGGTGCCATCTTGGCCGACGCTTGCCATTTGATTTCCACTAGCATCGATATCTAATGCTCTGATATCGGAGCGTGAACTTCGATATGCATGCCAGCCCTTTTTCTCAACTACTTTTCCAGCAGCATCCAATTTCAGGACCTGCCCTTCATTCAGTAAACCAACATATAGGCTATCGGTCAAAGTTGACCATGCTATTCTAGTAACATTTTCTTCTAACGGACTGTACCATTCAAGTTGACCATCCTCAATGAAATGAGAGACTACGCTTTCTCCACTGCTCTTTGTCCATGCCACGCTGTATTGAGAACTACCTTTCCAATCTAAATGCCATCCTGAAGAGCCGGTGGCGATATTGTGTAGGGTAGTTTGTTCGAGGCTAACTGAGTCATAGACGCGGATACTATCTCCTCCACTTGACCTTTCAATTGTAGCAATTGATGCGCCATCTTCTGACCATCTGCAAACTTTGACTATGTCTGGAGTTTGTAATGAAATGCTGTTTTTCTCGGTTGAAAGACCCAGTAAATATGCTGTATCAACTACTACTATTTCCCCTCCTGAGTCCGGCCTTCCACCGCAAAAAACTACTCTAGTTCCATTGGCTGAAACCTCCATATCATGCCCCCAATTCTGCTCAATGCCAGTCATATTACTCGACCAATGACCTGAACGATGTTCAATTTGGTCAGAAGGCCTTGATAATCCATCATCGAATAAGGTGTAGACATCCCAATTATGGCGTTGATCAAGTGTGATAACATGGCCACCATCCAACCAATCTACCCCTAACAATTGCATATGGTGATCAACCCTCATAACGACTCTGCCATCGCTGTTATTCCACACACTAAGAGTACCATCCAAACCGACGACTGCAAGATCTCGCGAGATATCAATGCCACTGGCATCACGAGCATAACTGGGGGACCAGGCTACATCCCACATAACAGATGCAAGACTTGGTTGCCAAACTGAAAGAGCCATTTTTTCAGGAGATGCAGGTGATTCTTCTCGAATCCAATCATCATTTCTCCCTTCATCGGCGATAACTGGAATGGTAGAAAATGGCACTAATAGTAGTAGCAGCGCCAGAATCAAAGCACCGCGCCCACTGCCCATGAAACCAACCGGCTCTCACGTTGGCTTGATACTAACGCCACCTTGTTCGTCTCTCTTTAGAGGTTAAGGAATCCCCTTCAAAGCCCCTTCACTGAGGGTCATCTTGAAAGAGGCTAGAGGCCGCATCAGTAGCATGAAGCACTTGATAGAGCGTGTTTTGAGTCTTGAATCGGAAGGTGTTGCAGAAATAATAACGCCCGAAAATGAAAATTCAAAGGCAAATGATGGTGAGTTACGTAAGTTGCTCGAGACACTCCAGCCTAGAATTCGAGTTTATGGAGTTGGAGGTGCGGGATGCAATGCAATTAGTCGCCTTTGGGGTGAAGGGTTGTTTTCATCAAAATACGTTACTGGATATGCCATTAACACCGATGCCCAAGCCCTTCTCTTAACTGAAGTCGAAGAAAAAATCCTAATCGGAAGAAGTGCGAGAGGACGTGGAGCGGGTGGAGACCCAACTAAGGGAGAAGCAGCAGCATTGGAGAGTGAGTTTACCTTACGTAAAATTACAGAAGATACTCAATTGGCAATTATCACCGCAGGAATGGGGGGCGGTTCAGGGACAGGAGCTGCAGGCCACATCGCTCGTTTGGCCAAGAAACAAGGTGCATTGACAATAGCAGTGGTAACTTATCCATTCGATTCAGAAGGATCTCTGCGCCGACAAAACGCAGAATGGGGATTGGAACGCCTACGGGAACACTGCGATACAATCATAGTTATTCCAAATGAAAGGTTACTTGAGATTCAAGGCGTGAAGGATTTACCAATTGCTGCTGCTTTCAGAGTTGGAGATGAACTACTTGTTCGTTCAATCAAGGGAGTTACTGACCTGCTAACATGTGATGGAATGGTTAACCTTGACTTTGAGGACCTACGTTCTGTGATTAGCACTGGCAGTGGAGTTGCAATGATTGGAATTGGCGGGGCAAGTGGAGAGAATAGAGCAGAGAGAGCCACCTTAGAGGCTCTACACAGCCCATTACTTGAATTGGACCTCAGTGATGCGAGAGGTGCACTAATCAATGTCGTTGGCGGCCCTGATTTAACTTTAGGTGAAGCCGAAACTGCAGCCCAAATCATCAAGTCAAAAATCAATGATCACGCAAGAATAATTTGGGGCGCTGCGGTCGAGGAAGAAGCAGGAGACGAGGTGAGAGTCATGGTTGTATTGACTGGAGTAAAGAGTCAACAAATTTATGGCTCAAGCGAAAATACTCAACTGAAAGCGCTTCGTTCAAGGCATATTGAGTTTGTCAACTAAAGATGCTGACTTGACATTAGTACTGCTTTACCAGTTTCAAGTAGTTTCCATTTCCTTGCCTTGCCGCGTCCTTCTGCCTGTACCAATCCTCTTTCATCAAGTTGTTTCATGTGGTATGACATCAACTGCCTTGAAGTTTCCATTTTGAGGCGCAATTCTCCACTTTTCATTCCTAGTTTTCCTGCTGAATCAAGAACTTCAAGAATCGCTTGTTGCATTCCAACAACTGGTTGCTCAATTCTAGATAGTAGCTTTGGGTCGATTCCACTTGAAGCGAATCTTCGCTTTGTGCTATCTAACCAGGACATTATCCTACCTTCTTTTTCCAAAGCATGAAGGTGATGAGCAGTAACTCCATTTGCCAATGATAGTGCATCCCTCAAAGCCGAAAAGTGAATACCTGGGTGGGCTTCAATATACCCTTGAATCCGACCTTTAGTAAAGGTTCCAGACTCTCCACGTTGAGATATTGCTAGAATAGGCCCAATAACAGCCAACATCAAACTCATTCTACCTGCTTCAGATGCTACCAATGCAGTCAACATTGTACCCATTATCCCGACTGCCATGACGGCTGCTAAACTCAAGACTACAACTCTAGTTGCTGGCATTATCCATTTCCCTACATCTTCACCTACAATTTGTTCGCCAGATTCAGGGGGGGCCTCTTGGCTTTTTGCGGGTGCTGACTCTGTCTCTTCACCACCTCCTTGGTCTGGCTCATTAGAGGAATCTTGTGCACTTTGATGGTCTGCACCTGCATCATCTTTGGGTTGGTCCTCTTCTTGCTCTTCGTTGGACTGCTCTTCTGCAGGTTGTTCCGAACTGCTATCTTCAAGCGGACCTGTTTGCAATCCATCGGTTGATTGATCTGCTGGGTCATCAGTTGATTGCCAAGCATCTAGGTTTTCTGGTAGGCTAGGTATTCCTGCTATTCCACAGAATATCATGGTCAGAAGCAACCCCCTCCAGAGCCACACCCTATCTCCTGCCATGATGATAGGTAGCCGGAAATACCTATCAAAGGGGTGGTCCAAATGTTTGACAAATGCCCAAACTTCGCGAGGGTGGTTTGATGAGGGATGATACCGAGGCGCCTTCAGAGTGAATGACCATGTTCATCGATGAGCCAACTGAAGACGAAGATGATATCGACCCATTTGAGGCACTAAATGTTTCAACTACAGCTCCCGCTGCAAGGGGTGCTAGTCTATTAGATGCATTTGCTGAAGATGATGTCGAGGATGAATCATCAGAAGAAGAAGGTGAAGTTATCGCCACCTTGGAAATGGGTGGAATGATGGAAATGAATGAAGAAATTGTTGAGTCAGTCATCCCTTTGAGTGAAGCAGGAGTAAACGAGGAAGAAGAGGATATTGACCCCTTCGAAGAACTAGGCGCGATGCGACCGAATGTGAATGCGGTTGAATCAACTAATACTAATGTTAACGATGCTCTTGCTGCTTTCATGGACGAGGATGAATATCAAGGACCAGAAAACACCATCGTTTTTGAAGGAGAAAGTGCAACCAAAGATGAGCCTATTGAACAAGAAGAGGTTGAAGAGGAAATTCAAGTGGAAACTGAAAAGCCCCGTGCCCAGCCTGAAGAATTATACCAATTTCTATTAGAAGGAGTTTGGGTAGATGATGTACTGGACCCAGCCGAGGTTGCTTTGATGGCCCGAAAAAGAAGAGAATTGGGAATAAGTTTTGAGACCCATTTGAAAATATTAAAACAGATTCTTCATGACTGAGGTGATACATTGAGTATTTTATTTCAGCATGCCCTTGACTTGGCTTGGAGCGATGGTAGATTATCGAAAAGAGGCGCTATCCTCCTTGAGAACTTTCAAGAAATCCTTGAACTTTCAGATTCACAAAGGTCTGTTGTTGAAGAAAAACACCACTTGCAAGTCATTCCTCATTTAATCCCACGTGGACATGGTTCTGGGGCTTCCACTCTCGACCAGTGGATGACTTCATTGATGGATTTAGACGATGAATTACCTCGGTACTTAATTAGCATGGGAAGACAATCCCTTGAAACTGGAATTAGTAAGCAGGCTTGGATTGAAGGCTTTACTGCTGCAGAAAGAATGAAGTGTGAATTTGAATTTGCTAGAGGTGTTTGGGAACCTGAGTTTGAAGTTGAAATATTGGTCTGGCCGGAGGTTCTCGATCCGGTTGCAAAATCCTTAGGTTTGCTTTTGGAAGAAGAGTAAATCTCCTCAACCTCTAAGCATACTCCTTGTTGCTTCTGAAATTATAACTGTTTTACTTTCATCATTTACTTCGAATGAACCCCATTCATGTAAATCATCTTTCATCTCAGCAAGCGTGTCTTGGAAGGCAAGGCTTGCACCTTTTAGTTCAGTAATATCTTGAGCGATTCCAATTACTTTGGTAGGTGCTCCAAGTTCATCCGTCAAAATTCCTCCGATGCAACGAAATGTTCTGACTTCTCCATCGCTGGGGCGAATAATCCTGTGAACATAATCCAATGCTGAAACTGTTTGAAGTGCATCACCTAAGGTATTCATAACGAATTCAGTATCTTCAGGATGGAGCAAATCTGTGAAAGATTCCACTGAAGGTGTGAATTTTTCAGCATCACAACCATACAATGGGAATAGAGCAGGTGCCCATGCCACCTCACCTGAGATAACATCCCATTCCCAACTTCCTGATTGGGATATATTCTCTAGGTCTTCTGAATATTTTGAATTTGCAATGTTAATCGATAATTCCAATATATGCCCCATAGCTTTATTCTGAGATAAATCCTCAAATTGACCTACAACTCCAAGATATTTTCCTTTTTCATCATATTGAGGTTGAGAATGTGAGCGAATTAATTTGTAACTTCCATTCAGTAATTTCAATCTATATGTGATAATGTAGGGTTTACCATCTTCTTTCCCTTGGTCAACTGCTTTTCTAACGGTTTTAAAGTCGGAAGGATGAAGGTTTGACCAAAACTCAACCAAATCAAAAACTACCTGGCCAGATTCTACTAATTTATCACTCACTGCTCCAAGTAGTAGGCGGACCATTTCGGTCTCAACTCTTGCTAAATGTTCTGAAACAGTGGACCTTGAGAGATTTAATTCTCTTGATAATTCTGACATTTTAAGAGCTCTTGGGTTCTCATACCAACCTGCATCCCAAGCACCTTTTACCACTTTGAGTTGTTGGGGTGATACAAGTTTATTTTCAACTACAGAAGCAGGTTGAATAGAAGATGCTGACATTTTATCTGGAATTTGTATCAGTCTAAATGCTGTAATAACTGATTTAATTGAGCTTGCAGGGCCACGAATGACATAAGTGAAACCCTGCTGATTCAAGACTGTTTCAGGTTGAATACTCGCTGATGCTGCTTGTAATTGAATTGCAATTAGATCATTGCTAGCTGCTTCAAAACGCAATTTCAATACCCATTCATCAGTCCATTCTGAATTTGGTTTCGATAGAGTTTCAATTACTGAAACTCCTGCAATCAAATTATTGAGGTCATCCGGCCCACTGTCTTCTGTGAATACACAATGGACTATGATATCGATGTGGTTACTATTTCTTTCAACATAACCGAGAAACTGCATTTCCTTTACAAAGTCAAAGAGGATGTCGAGTTTTGCACGAGTAAGTCTTGCTCTCCCCCAATGTACTGAAACTTCCCGCATAATTGCCCACGCGAGTATTGCCCTTTTGAATTGTATTCCGTTTTGTTAATAATATGCAATACTATTGTTATGGAACATTACATATTTAATTCCCAAGTGATTTTTACATCAGCGGAAAGAGTATTCGATACTGAACAATATTTCTCATGGCTAGCCTCGATTACTCGGCTCACCATCTTCTCTGGTATCTCTTCTCCATGGACATGGTATATCATATGGATAGAGGTGAATTTTCGTGGTGGCTCCTCTGCTCGTTCTGCCTCCATACTGATACTTGCTGATTTCAAATTCCTCCTATTTTCTAAAGAATTAACCACATCTACTAGACTACATGCACCTACCATTTGTAGCAATATTTGCATCGGACTCGGTCCATCTTCCCAATCCATCTTTATTTCCTGACCAGATTGATTAATTCCAGTCATTTTGCTTGAACCGTCCCAGACAACTTCTGCTTGCATATTCTTTGATGAAAGGGGTTTATTCAAGAGCATATCTCAATCCCTTTTTGCTCATTCTAACCGAGCCGTTCATCAAGGAGTGGTCGGTCGCTGCGCCCATGACACAGAAGGGTATAGCAATCAGCATGCAAGATGGTGAGTTGCTTGTACCGGATTATCCAATCGTTCATTACATTGAAGGAGATGGAATTGGCATCGATATAACTCCCGTTATGCAGTCTGTTGTGAACTCTGCAGTTACCAAAGCCTATCATGGTACAAAGCAGATATTTTGGAACGAAGTATTGGCCGGAGAAAAGGCCTTCAATGCAACTGGAGAATGGTTGCCAGAAGAAACAATTGAGGCCATGAAAACGGGATTAGTTTCAATTAAAGGTCCTTTAACAACCCCTGTTGGAGGGGGAATCCGTTCCCTAAATGTGGCTCTTCGCCAGCGCCTCGACCTATTTGCCTGCGTACGTCCTGTTCGCTGGTATTCAGGAACTCCAAGTCCAGTAAAATCTCCACATGAAGTTGATATGATTATCTTTAGAGAAAATAGTGAAGATGTATATGCTGGAATTGAATGGGAAGCAGGTAGTGAAGAGGTTAAAAAAGTCATTAAATTCTTGCAAGAAGAGATGGGAGTTGATAAAATTCGCTTCCCAAATAGCAGCGGAATAGGAATCAAACCAATCAGTCAAGAAGGTACTGCAAGAATCGTTCGTGCAGCCATTAAATACGCAATCGAAAATGACAAGCCTAGCGTTTGTATCGTTCACAAAGGCAATATCATGAAATTCACCGAAGGTGGATTTAGAGATTGGGGATATGCCCTCGCCATTGAAGAGTTCGGGGCAACAGAGGTAGATGGTGGGCCATGGTGTACAATGACCAACCCGATTAGCGGCAATGAAATATTAATCAAAGATGTAATTGCAGATGCAATGTTGCAACAAATAATCCTACGCCCCGCAGAATACAGTGTTCTAACCACTATGAATCTGAATGGCGATTATATCTCAGATGCTTTGGCTGCTCAAGTTGGAGGAATCGGTATAGCACCTGGCGCCAACATCAATTACGACACTGGAATCTCAATCTTCGAAGCAACTCATGGAACTGCTCCAAAGTATGCTGGACAGAATAAAGTAAACCCTGGTTCATTAATTCTCTCTGCTGAAATGATGCTTCGCCACATTGGTTGGAATGAAGCAGCGGACCTTATCATCAAAGGCATGGAAAAGGCAATTTCAAACAAAACAGTTACCTATGATTTTGAACGATTAATGGATGATGCAATTCTACTTTCATGTAGCGACTTCGGTGATGCTATCATCGAACATATGTGAGAAAAATATTTTTCTTTGGATATCGATAAATCGCATCAACGTAGCCAAGATCTCAATTGTTGAGCATTCTTGACAACACCAAATCCAAAACGTTCTTCAAAGGCTCTAGCAAATAATGTGAAATCGCCATCTCTACTTGCAATTAAGATTGAGCCGATTCCATCCAAGTGGGATTCTGCAAGGGAACGTGCTTGCAACATTATCTTCAAATCACTTTCTTCAGGGTAAATTTCATCATCTTCAAAGAGTGCAGTTCGAGTTAATTTCCCATGTATGCTCTTTTGTTTAGTTAGCTGGTCGTATACATCTTCATGGTCTGATAAGAATTTATGTAACTCTTCTCGGTAATCTTCACTTTCTTCCTCAAACCTAACATTAAGATGCTGCCAATCTTTGAATGAATCAACTAATTCGTCAACCATCTTTTGTAATTTCTCTTTTGACACGACTTCATTCCAATGTTCATCACTAACCAGTACGTCACTGAACATGCGGCGAACTCGAGAAATGTCTGAGGCGATATTTCTTATCTCACTGCTCACAATAGTAGGCATGAATATCCTTATCATCCCTTTTTCCTTACAGTTCCAAACTGCTTTGTGGAAATGGCGATGTCCGAGTAGGTCCAATCTAACATCGCTGGAGAGGTCGAGTTTCGAAGCGATTTTTTCTTTCAATGAATCCACTAAAATATTAGTGTCGATGAGAACCAAAGGAATCAACTGAAGATGGCGAAGATGCTTTCTCTGACGAACTGTAATCTCTTTGTGATGGTTCTGATAAACTCCTTGTTGGGCATTCACTAATCGTTTTAGTTGGCGGGGTTTGAAGCGACCACTATTCATTGCTCTCTCTAATATTGAAAGCCCACGTACTGCATCATCATCTGCGGCCTCTGTTGCTAATTCATAGATATCAGAAATAAGAGGTTCAAGGTCTCGATCATCAGAACTTTCGTGCATCAATCTTTGATAGCGCATTTCATCTTCTACTCGGCTTCGGCGTCTGTCCTTGCGAATCAAACTAAGAGCGGCTCTAACTCTTCCTTGGAAGGGCTCTGGTGGTAGTGGTATTGGGTGTTCATTGTGATAGTTGAAGAGAAAATCAAGTTCTTCTTCTGCAAAGAAACTCTTCGTTTCTTCAATGAGTTCTCCATCCTGGCCCTCTACTCTAACTGTCCTTTCACTGCGGACGAAATCCATCAAGCGGCTTGTTCCGGCTCCCTGTTGTTTTCGATAGGCATCATCGCTAACCCTTAGATAGAGTTGGAATCTCTCAGTTAAAGCAGATTGTGATGCCTGCTCTCTATCAAGTAATTCAACCGCTTCTGTCCAAGATTCTGAATGCGCAAAGTGAATCAATGCCTTTCGATAAAGCATCATTCTTTCTTCATATGAAAGGGGTGCGGGTGTTTCAGGGGATGCGGGTGTTTCAGGGGGTTTTGAGCGGTCGGCTGCTAACCTCAAACTACGCGCTGATGCAAGACGGTCTCCATTTGCAGATTGTACCGCTGCTTTGACTATCAATGACCAAACTGAGGTCGGCGCTGCTCGCTGATACCAATCAACTAGAGACGGTAATGATATGTCGTGTTCCATCACCATTTCTCTTGCTGCAATAACTACGGCCAACTTTGGGTTAGTGGTTGACAAAATATCATTCAATAATTGCATTTCATCATTCGATGCACTAGATTCCTGAAGCAACATCGCTGCTCGGTTTAATCTCAAACCATCAACCAAGGTATCGAAAAGACTCCTTTCAACCGGTGTTAACTCGGCTTGTGAAACACTATCTTCCAAACGTTTTAGATTAGATTCAGAAACAAGACCATCCCCCTCTTCAGCCAATGCCCTTCTGCACTCTCTGAAGGCTTGGAATCCAGCCATATCCAATCTATCTGCCATCGAATCAAGTTGACAACGCCCCCCATCTAACATGTTTAACAAAGAAAATGAAAGATTAGATATCCCTGGTGCAGAATTAGAATTCCCGATTGAATCATGGGCCTTCTTTCTAGCATCCTGCAACCATTCAATGATTTCTTCATCGCCTGTTGCAGGGTGAAGGTGACATACCAATAATGCCTCGAGTGGGTGTTTTGAAGGGCCTTCATCAATACTCTGCAATAGTTTGGCTAATCCTGAAATATCGCCAGTTGTAATCATCAATTCTAACAAGTCTGACTGTACATCGGTATTTCCAGATGAGTTATCCATAAGGCTTGCAGCCTTGAGTTTCAATGATGCTGGGAATCCTTCTATGCCAACTATCTGACTTAATGAAGAATCATCCAATCTTTGAAGTTGAGATTCCAGCCAATCGAAAACTTCGGGTGATTGGACCTTTAGAACAACGTTAATTGCGATGTTTAGGATATCTGTGCGATTGATATTCAATTCAAGTAAATGACTTGCTGCTTCTTCTGATTTACCTGCCCCAACTAATGCAGAAACGATATGCCAACGAAGCCCATCACTACTTGGCCCAGAGTCCTCAAATTCATTCAATAATACTAGGCCAGTTTCCATTTCTGAAAGACTGAGGTCCATCTCATCCATCGGTGCAACTAACCATGCTGCAGTTCTCAACGCAGTAGTCAAGAAATCAGTTCCTTCTTTGGATAATGCTAGTTTCCATCCGTCTGAATTACCTGCTCTTAAATTATACAAAAGGGTCTGATCAGCCATAACTGAAGAAATCTCTTCACTGGTTTCTTGTGAAAGAATGTCAACGGTGGAATCATCTCCTGATGCTATTGCAAGTAGTCCAGATATCAAACATGCTGGACCTTCAGAATTGCGTAAATTACGAGTTAATAATTTATTCAACTTTCCTTTACCTTTCTTAACTTGAATTATTGCTCTCTTCAAATCAACTTCGACTTCAGGTGAAATAGCGAAAGGTAATTCCATTTCTAAAAATGTGGACAATGAATCATTATTTCGTGGGTCTATTCTAGCTGCTTCAGCCCAGGCTCCAATATCTCCATCTTTCTCTCTAGTAATTTCGACAACTGGACAGGCTGCAAATTCTGCAAGTAATGGGGTTTCTTCAGCCATCTTTCCCCATACTTTGTGAACACCTTGGCTACATTCAAGACGCAAGCCAACTAATACTGCTTCTTCATCTTCGCTCCAAGATTCCCTATCTCTTGCTTTGTGAATAAGTAATGTTGCAAATTTGAAAGTACGAGACTCATTTTCATCAGAGAGAACATGGTCCTTTGATGGTAATAAATCTTGGTTTGCAGTTCGCCCACCACGTCCTCGGTTCATTCGCCGAGAAGAGCCAGTTCTTTTCTTTCGTATTGGAGAAGTAGAGGATTTATCATCTTCCTCAGGTGGTTGCTCTTTTCTCAATGCCACCAAGCACAACCCCTTCCAAGGTTTAGGCAGTAAATCCCAGGCTGCGTTGCGGGTTGCATGAAACTGACGGCGCTCTGAAGTATCGCCTCCCTTGAGGCCAGCCTCAAGGCTCTCAAGGAGTCTCTGTTCCAACACGGTCAACACTGGTATTCGCCGGCCCATGGTGCCTCCCTTTGAAGCCACCGCTCACAACCTGTTCTAAAGCGGAAGGTCCATTGCCACTATTCGCCCTCTGGTGGTTGAGGTGAAGATGATGGAAGTCGCTCGCACAGCCATTCTGCTTCTCCATCCACTGCTAGCCATCATTCTGCTTGGATGGATGTTGAAACAACATTCATGGCGAAAGAGAAGTCGAAGTTTGAAAGGAAATGAGAGAAAACTCTCTAGACAACAACATGAAGATTGGGGGAAGAAATTCGTACCCCTCGCCATAGTTGCTGTTGCCATCGCGATTAGTGCTGAAATTATTCGTGCATTGATCGATGGAAAACCTCTATTATTCTATTTTCATCTTAATATTCATGGGATTTTTGGAATTGTAGGTATCGGTTTATTGTTATTTATGACTGGATTAGGCAAGAAGGTTGTTGCTGCAAGAGAGAGCGGTGAAAAATGGAATGAGTTGAAATTAAAGCATGGAAGGGCCGCAGATTTGGTGATGATTCTAGCGGTTTTGCACGGTTTCATTGGCTTCCTATACATCTTTCAAGTGGTATGAATCTCATTCAGATTCGATGGATTCTCTAACATGCTGAGAACCAGGTAACCATGAAGGAGACCACCAATTCCACTTCCCCATCAATCTCATTGTAGCTGGAACCAATAAGGCTCTGACAATTGTTGCATCGATGAGAATTGCCAGTGCCAAACCAAATCCAATTTGCTTTAGAATGAGAACAGAGGAAAAGCCAAAGGCACTGAAAACCACTACCATTATCGCCGCAGCACCTGTAATCAAGCGCCCAGTTCTTTGCAACCCATTCGCTACGGCCAAGGTATTGTCTCCAGTCCGAAGCCATTCTTCATGAATCCTTGAAAGCATCAAAACTTCATAATCCATAGATAATCCAAATACGATACAAAACATGATGATAGGGTTCATGGAATCTATTGGTTGAGGAGTGAAATTAAGAAGTTCTGAACCCCAACCCCATTGAAAAACAACCACCAGCATTCCAAATGATGCAGAAATCGAAAGTATATTCATCACAATTGCTTTGATGGGAATAATAATGCTTCCAACTTGCAAATATATCAGGATGGTCGTTGCAATTAAAATAAATGATATTGCAATAAAAATATTATCTGCAATGGCATCTAATGTATCGGCGCTATAAGCTGCAAAACCGCCGATTAATATTTCAGAATTCGGACCTTGAATCAAGCCATCCATCAAATCAGAGATATCTTCACGCAATGATTCAACGTAGAGTCTGCTATTGGTACTAGTTTGAGGGCCATCGAGAGATAGCAACATGAAAGCAACATCGCCTGAAACAAATTTTTCTTTCAAGTACTCTCTGCCTGTTACTTGCTCAGGGCTGAGATATTCATCAGATGTCAACCAAAAGTCGACTGCTTGATCTTCAGTCATATTTGGCATTGGCAATGCGGCACCAAAGACTGCAGCGACTTCTTTATCCGCAAGATGCTCGCTTAACCAACGATGTTGTTGCCTGATATTTGGTTCTGAAAGTGGGTCTCCACCATCCATCACCAACATTACAAAAGCATCGTTCTGAGTGCTTTCTAGCCATAATCTATCAATATGATTCGAACCTTGTCGAGTCTCGTCTTCAGGTGGTAAGGCTTCGATTGAGGACATCGATAATTCGGCCTGTAAAAATGGCAGTCCGGCGCCAATTAAAAGAATCAGTGTTGGAATCAAGACTGCCCACGGATGCTTCATCACCATCTTTGCAGTTCTACCCCAAAATCCCTCATCACTATCCGAAGAGGTAATTGAAAATGGAACCTTCCCTGCATTCACATTCTCACCCAACATCGCCAACACAGAAGGCAATACAATAACGGAGTAAACCATGGCTATTGAAACTGCTAAAGTGCCACCTAAGCCAAGGCTCGGAAGGCTTGTGTTTTCGAAAAATAGCATTCCCATGAGGCCAATTGCAACAGTTAGTCCAGAATAGAATACTGCCTTTCCTGCGGTTGCAACTGTCATTGCGGTTGCAGTTCTAACATCTCTTTTTTGCTCTAATTCCTCTCTGAAACGATTAACCATAAAAAGCGAATAATCAATTGATACACCAATTCCAATTAGGGAAATAATATTGGTTGCATATTGTGTAACATCAGTAATATTAGATAACCAAATTGTGACTCCCATTGCGGCAATGACAGTAAATAGGCCAATCCCAATCGGCATTAATGCCGCCACGATTGAACCGAATACCAGAGCCAGAATAATCAATGAAAGAGGGCCTGAAATAATCTCGGCATCTACTAAGTCTCCTGCAATTCTAGAATCAAATGAATAACTTATTGCTATATCGCCAGTTCTCCAATCACTGAAACCCTTTTCAATTTTTATCGAATCATAAACTTCAGCATAGGTGCTCTTGGAATCTTTTCTTTCACCGGCCAGAATGATGATATTCTTGGCCCAAAAACCATCTTTATCTTCACTAATTCTAGTGTATCTATCCTCTGGGGAAACTGACCAAGAATAGTTGATAGTAATATCATCACGCTGTTCTAAATCAGATAGTGCAGACTTTACTGCTTCTTGCCATTCAGATGTTGAATCATTCAAAGTGGGATGGAAAACCAAGTAAATGAACACATTCCCTTCTTCGTCTTCGGAAAGAAAGTTTTCCCGATAGGCCTTACCGGCTTGTAAAGATTCTAATTCACCTTCGCCATAAGATTCAGCCCAATCTGCTCCTACTCCCATCAATGAACCTAGGGCTATGCAGGTCAATACACCGATGACCAAAATTTTACGACGGTGGTCATGAGTAAACTCTCCCAATCGATAAAATGGCTTTGCTGCCAACATTCGGGGGTCGGTAATTCCCTCCATAATTGACCCGCCTTAAATCCACTATTTCAATAAGAGGTGATGGAGGATACTAATTCATTCACGCCTTGACCATTCCTCTAGCCAACCTTTGAGGTTTCTCTCAACATCTTCTAATTCAACGGGGCGCTTTTCTTTATGGCCCGAATTTGAAAGCGCTTGAACCCTGCAACCGCAAGCATTCTTGTGACCTCCTCCTGTCTCATCATACAAGGTAGCCATTCTAGTCAAATCAAAGACCCCACCTTTTGGATGAAGGAAACTATTGCTGTAAAAAGAAGTTGATAAGGCTGGTTTTTCAGGTGTGCTAATGCTACCTTCAACCCATCCATGCACTATGCAACAGGCATCGCAATCCTCCCCGACAAATGCAGTTACTGCATAGCCATTGGTTCTCTGCCCTGTACCATCCATTCTCAATATTGCTAATCTATCTCGAACCTCAATTTTTTTAGAAATTATTTCATCCAATTCTTCTGCAGCTGTTCTAGCATTTTGACACCTAAGACTGACATCTTCTTCATGCAATAATTCATCCATGCTCATTCCACTTGCAAGCCTTGCAACAATTGAATGTACATATTCTGAATCTCTGATATCAATAGTTCTTGAAAACCAAAGTAAATCAGGTCCTTCTCTTAATTCTTCAAGGCTAATTTGTCCAGAATCAATCCTATCAACAAACTCCATTGTAGTTTGAAGACTTGGCAACTCCTCATCGCCATTGAAATGATCCCAAGCAACTCTTGCTGCTGAAGGTTTGTCCTCCCATATACAAATACCACCATTGGAAATGAATTCTTTTTCCTCTTCATTTGAAGGGCGGTTTGTTTCATGATGATCCAAATATAGCCCACACTTAGGGTGGAAAGGAAGGTCGCATATTGCAGTATTTCGGTCAATGATATCATCGATGAGGCCACCGCGAATCTCAGCAGGGTGACTGAATCGTAATTCTGCGTTAGGAAAATGTTTGCGAAGAATTACAGCAGCAAATAGTCCATCCATATCACCATCAGCAATAATCCTCTGCAAATTAATATCGCCTGCATCCACTGTTAGAACCCGCCCTCTCTTTACATGGGCAAGCCCTTGGGTGATGAATGAATCGACGTTTCAAATACTAATTTAGTGACAAACATCTTGCCGGTGGGTTCGGGGCATACTACCATGGAGACCTCATGCGGTGTCGTAGTAATCAATCTCGGCAACATATTATTGTTGGAATACCCGCAAGGGCATTGGGATTTTCCAAAAGGGCATGTGGAGGAATCCGACCCTTCACGAATCGATGCTGCAATAAGGGAATTACAAGAGGAAACTGGGATTAATGATATCAAAATAATCCAGGGCTTTGAAGAAAAAACGGAGTATGATTTTCATCATAAGGGAAAAAAGATTGAGAAAGAAGTCTTCTGGTACATCGGTGAAACTGGTATTATGGATGTGGAAATCTCCCACGAACATAGAGATTATCTATGGCTTGATTGGGAACAGGCGATTGAAATGTTAACACATGATGAATCAAAAGCGGTGTTGAAAGCGGCTCATGAACATATGAAAAAAATTGGCAGAGAATAATTCAAGTTTGATTTACCACATCACCAATATCATCGTGATTCGACAATAATCTTGCTCGTTCTGCCTCTCCACTTGACCTCTCACCTATTGGTTGCCATAGAACTTCTTTTCCTCCAAGACGTGTTGTCAGCCATCTACTGAGAACAAAACACCAATCTGAAAGGCGATTGATGTATTCGACTGGAAAAGCACGCATGGCTTCATTATCATCAAGTTCAACCAACCTTCTTTCCAATCTTCTTGCAACTGCTCGAGCCAATTGTAACCAAGCAACTGGGCCCTCTCCAGTTGGTATAATAAAGGAACTTAAAGGTTCTAAATCTTCTAACCATGCGTCCATTTCATCAACAAGAGTTTCTGATGCAATATCTCCCAGCATAGTAATTCCAGAAGGGATATTTTCAGGGGGACAAGCAAGTTCTGCTCCTAAATCAAATAATTCCTGTTGTACCCTAGAAAGTGCTTCTCCCCCTAAGTGGGCTGCTCTTAAGGCACTAGTTTTTGTCCCTCCATCGACATGAATTGTAGAGGCTCTTCCTAATTCCATACGTACTACACCGAGAAAAGAGTTCAACTCATCAACTGTCCCAACTACCTCAATTCTTAGGCTACATTTTTTCACTCTAGAACCATCGACAAGTGAAGTTTCACCTTTATCACCACCACCAGTATGAACTCGGTTTATTTTCACCATTAGTTCACCTCAAGAGGTGTCCTATCATCAGTCTTCTCCAAAGTTAAGGAGTTTGAAGAATTGGCTTTTGCTGGCGTGTTGAAAGCATTTTACTGAGGAGAATCATTCCCAAAATCGCCCAAACTAATGCTTCAATTATAACCACAAGTAGGTACCAAGGTCCCAATAAAGCAATCATCAATGTTGAATCATAGGGTACTCCGTGAAAGCCGATATACAATGCCTGAGAGAGAACACTTGCAGCGAACCAGATATATATGAATGAAAACATTATCTTTCTTGAGAAAAACTTCTTTATTGTGCTCTGAATAGATCTTAATGTTCTTTCCATATTGCTCCCTCTTAGTTTGAGAGCGTTATTCAACGTATATAGGGTTAAGGTTGGGATGCTCAATATAAGATGGGATGTCCCATTACTCTTCTTGCTCGAAATCCATTCCAAGTCTCTTTAATGAATCATCTACAGCCTTAATCCATGCTTCATCAACTGCATTTTTACCGCCGTTCTCTGCTAGTTTCAAGGCCCATTCATCAGCATTAACCAAATCACCTCTTGCATAGAATATCCGCTGTAAAGCAAGGTATGCCATCGGATTGAGATGTTCCTTCTCAACATCCCAGGCTCTTTCAAAACAAGATATCGCACCATTAGGCCCATCAATAATTCCTCTCTGGAGGTTCCTCAAACCAGCCTGTGACCAAGATTGGGGTAACTTTCCAATTAACAATCCTCGGAATACCAAGTAAACTTCAGCCATACATAGGAAAGAAGCTAACAAAAATGCCGCTATTTGTTCAAATTCAGACAATACGCCCCATTCATTCCACAATAGCCCAATAACGCCAATGCACAGGAGAACCCCCGAAGCAGGTGCAATCAAAACATCCATTCGAGTATAGGTCATATGGCGCATTCCGATGACAACACCAAGGCCACCTAGGCCAGTATAGGTAATTAGCCAAACCCTATCAGTTGTTGGACGGGGTGCGGATTCGCTCAATAGACCCAAAAGACCCAACATCAACAATATTATTCCAAAGCGCCGAGATACCTCAGGAAATGGTTGGTTGCGGCTCATCCCCATTAGGACTAGACCCAAAACACAGGCTAAGACAGCATGCTCCATTCCCATTAAACCAAGGGTAGAGGATTTTGGTTTCAAGGCTACCTATTCCCTTTCCTGACGGTGATAGGGACTACCTCGATTAATTTCTGAAGCCCTATACAATTGCTCCATTAATACTGCTGCTGCTAATTCATGTGGCATTGTCATTTTCGAAAGTGAAAGAAGGGAGGTGGAATTCTGCCTCATTGCTTCACTGAAGCCGTCTGCAGATGCAACAGCAAATTCAAGGTCGCTGGAAGCAAGAGAAACTTCTGCAATTAATTTTGAAAATTCTATACTATTCATTGAAATTCCAGATTCATCCAGCAAAATCAAATTACCGTTCAGATTGAGTAGCCTGCCCTCAAAATCATCACTCGATTTATCCTCATGGCACAATAATTTCACTCCGCGACCAGATAATCTCCTTGCAAACTCCTCGATTACCATTCTTAGAGCCTTGTCTTTAGGACGGCCGTGGAGATGAACGGTTATGCGAGCCATGCCTACGGGTTGGGGTTGTAGCCTTCAAATTGCGCAAAGAATCAAGGGCATCCCTCACCAAGGACTTGTGAGCAACATGGGATGGTGGCCGTTTTCGAGTAAGGCATCTAAAGATGCGGGTGATAACCTCCACATCAAAGGAACAAAGGTTTGGCTTGATGATTTACGTGAGATATGTGAAACACATTATGACAAACCAGAGGCTGGAAGGATGAGAATTAGAGAAATGGCGATTGAATGGACTGATGCACATTCAAAATCTGAGTTAGATGACACCTTGTTTGAGGGTTTGGAAAGACGCGCTTTTCAACTAACTAGAGCCTCAGATAAAGAATGGATTAAGTGGCTGGATGATGATGAATTTTGGAAACCAGGGTGGAGATTAGTAGATAATTCTGATTAAAACCTGAAGAAGGGGAGTCCTCCGGCCTCAACACATGGGAAACAAACCCGAGTTATTCATCCTCCATACTTGCCCTTTTTCATGGAAATTGAGAAGCCTCTTGCAACATATTGGATTAGACTATGAAGAAGTTCAAGTCAACCCGTTGAGAATAAAGAAGCAATTGGCCTTCTCAGATGGTTGGAATAAAGTCCCAGTTTGGAGAGATACCGACGGTACAGTTTTGGTTGATTCCACTCCAATGATGAAGGAATTGGATGCCAAATATAATTCGGGGAAGTTGATGAAAAGTGGTGATGAGGCTCGACGCGATGAGTGGTTAGAATGGGTAGATGAACATTTCAAAAGAGCAACAATTCCCATTTTATACGGTGGATTATTCTCGGCTTTGAAAACCACGACTAGAGTTTCAAAGTTGGAGAAATTTGGCTTTTTCTCCAAGAGAATGTACGCATGGGCTGGTTTTCCAATAATGTGGGGAATTATTGCACGAAGTCGAGTGAAGAAGGATGGACGCAAACCAAAACAATTGTGGCATGACCTTCTTAATGAATGGTGCGAAGAAATTGGAGCGGTAGATTTCTTTGGAGGAAATTCTCCAAATATGGTAGATATTGCAGCATTTGGATATATGCGTTCAATTTCACCATTCTCTCAATTCTCTCAATTACAAGACCATGAAAAGGGAATGGCTTGGTATAACAGAGTTGAAGCAACTCTGAAAGTTTGAGACGGGGTGGATAATTCTGCTTGATACCGAAATCCCTTTCGGTCTACCAATGACTGTCATACCCCCAGGGCATGTTTTGATTGGTACAAATAAAGGGGGCTTAGTGCATGGTTCTGAGAGGCCGCGCTACGAAGCAAGTATTCCAGAATTCATGATAATGTATTCATTTTTAACAGTGAAGCAATTCAATCAAATTGTCGAGGAAGAAGGTGGAGAAAACTCGCCGATTGAAAAACTGAATTGGGAAGATGTGGAAAAAATTCTCAAAGTAATATCTACAGAACTTCCAACAGGCTTTGAAGTTCGCCTCCCAAGTGAAGCCGAATGGATGAGGGCAAAACAACACCTTGGGTTTGAATTACCTCTAGCATGTGAAGAGATGCTGTGGGATCATCCTTCAAACAATAACCGCGGGGCTCCAATCGATGGACGACCAAGGTTAGATGAAAGGGTTGGAAGTTTGATGAAACGCTATCGTGCATCAATAAAATCTCACCCTACAAAAAAAGGTTTGACTTTTCGCTCACAAACCCCTATTTTTTCCCCTCAAGCGGATACTTTCATTCGCCTTGTCATCCGGAAAACAGATTCTAGTGAAGCGGTTAGAGTGCCGGAAGAAGCCGATTTGAAAGCAATCTTCAAACAAGAAGTTCTAATTGCGATAATGATTGGAATAGTTCCTTCATTCTTGATCCCTATCTTCAGAGGCTTCTCAGATTATGTTTTGGATGGTTGGGCGAATCTGATTTTTGGAGGCCTATGTATTTCATTTGCCAGCGCCGCAATTTGGAGACCAAGAAGACCAACTTGGTATCTTGATGATGATGGAAAATCCTTGACTGCAAGAAAAAATAGTCTTCAATCATCAGAGGGTATTGTTGACTAATAAGATTCTTTTCTCAGTACATCCATCACACAAATGGCTGACATGTTGACAATATGGCGTACACCATCACTGCGTGCTACTACTTGGACAGGTTTGTTCATGCCAGAAAGAATTGGTCCAGTCATTTCAGCTTCTCCTAACTGCTCAAGTAATTTGTAGGCAATATTCGCCGAGGCAAGGTTTGGGCAAATCAAAACATTGGCAGGGCCATCAAATTCCATGAATGGATATTCAATTTGCACCAATGGGTCTAGTGCTGTATCTACCTGCATAGGCCCATCAATGACTAATTTTGGGTCAAGTTCCTTCGCCATCGCAATCGCATCTTCAATTCGGCCTGTTCGCTGGGCCTTACTACTTCCAAAGTTTGAAAATGATAACATTGCAACTTTCGGTTCAACCCCAAAACGACGAGCGACCTTTGCTGTTTGGACTGCGATTTCAGCCAAAGTTCTACTATCGGGATAAACATTTACTGTTGCATCAGCCAAGAAGATAACTCTGCCTTTGACTGTCATCATGTAACAGCCGATAATGCAGTGAGCGTTACCATCTGCACCAATTACCTCGATTGCAGGCTTCAATACATCTGGATATGCGCGTGTAACTCCACCTACTACTCCATCGGCTTCACCACTGCTAACCATTTGTGATGCAAAGTATGGGCGGCTTTTGAGTAGACGTTCAGCATCACTGAAAGACAACCCCTTTCGGTGCCTCTTATCGAACATGGCCTGAGCATAAATTTCAGTTCTACGCGGGTCATATCTTGGATTGATAATTGTACAATCAAAATCCAGATCTAAGCGATTCAACTTATCTTTAATCTCTTCAATATTTCCAAGTAAAATTGGATGACAAATTTTTTCCAAAACCAATTCCGAGGCTGCCCTCAAGACCTTTTCATTATCCCCTTCGGGGAATACCAAGCGCTTTCCTTTTCCTTTTACTTGGTTAATGACAGTACGCATTACACTCCTTGTTAATCCTAATCTTGCCTCTAACTCCTCTCGGTATTCTTGATGGTCATAATCCTCAATTGAAAGTTTGGCTATTCCTTCTTCAACGGCTGCTTTGGCAACTGCACTCGCCTCCCAAATTAGGACCCTCCTATCGAATGGCTTAGGAATAATATACTCTGGACCATATTGCAAATGCTCTCCTCCATATGCATGAATAACATCATCTGGAACTGGTTCTTTTGCCAAATCTGCGATTGCTCTTGTCGCTGCCATTTTCATGGCTGGTGTGATATCTCTTGCTAAGACATCTAATGCTCCTCTGAAAATATATGGGAAGCCAAGGACATTGTTGACTTGGTTGGGAAAATCTGAACGCCCAGTTGCAACAATGGCATCAGGTTTAACCGACTTTGCAAGTTCAGGCATTATTTCTGGAGTCGGATTTGCCAAGGCGAAGATAATAGGTTTTTCACCCATTTGTTCTATCATTTCTTTACTAACGATTCCGCCTTTTGAAAGTCCAAGAAATAAGTCTGCACCCTTCAAGGCTGAAGCCAAATCTCCCTCTTCAATATCTCTTGCGAATTTAGCTTTGTATTCATTTAATTCGCCAGCATTTAGACGCTTAGTTGTCATAATTCCTTGAGAGTCACACATGATGATATTGTCTAAGTTAATTCCTAGTTTGACGTAGTGTGTTGCACAGGCGATGGCACTTGCACCCGCTCCTGCGATGACGACTTTGATATCTGCTAATTCTTTTCCTTGAATCTCTGCAGCATTTAGCAGTGCAGCACCTGTGATTATTGCGGTTCCATGTTGGTCATCATGCATTACGGGGATATCTGTTCCTTCTGCGATTCTTCGCTCAATTTCAAAACATTCTGGTGCCTTAATATCTTCAAGATTTATTGCCCCAAATGTGGGTGCAATCGCACAAACGATTTCAATGAATTTTTCAGGGTCTTCTTCATCGACCTCAATATCAAAAACATCAATCCCAGCAAAAGTCTTCAACAACAATCCCTTACCTTCCATAACAGGTTTAGATGCCAATGCCCCAATATTTCCTAAACCAAGTACTGCTGTACCATTACTGATTACTGCGACAAGATTTCCTTTGGCGGTATATCGGTATGCATCATCAGGGTTATTCTCAATTTCTAAACAAGGATATGCCACCCCTGGGGAGTATGCTAATGACAATTCCTGCGCAGTTGAGTGAGGCTTTGTTGGCTCGACGCTAATCTTTCCTCTTGGCTCCATCTCGTGATAGTCCAGAGCATCTTGTTTCATCCGCTTATCAGAGGAATTCATAGCCATCCAATCTTTTCGGGCATGGCTCGACTTCAATTGGTTTTCCTCTTGCGTTCACAAATATTTGATAATAATGGATGGTTCAAAGAGTGCGAAAGCCTCAAGCAACCTTTGATGATGTACAACGCTTAGGCCAAGTTATGGCACGCGCCCGCATCATCGGTACAATTGGCCCCGCAAGTGATAGCCCTGAAATATTAGTTAGGCTGATGAAAGAAGGATTGGATATTACGAGGCTAAACTATAGCCATGGCAACCTTGAAGGGAAAACTAAATTGATTGCAAAGGTTAGAGCTGCTGAAAAAGAAGTCGGGAAATATATCGGAATTCTTGCAGACCTACCCGGCCCAAAACTTCGACTTGGCCGCTTCCCCGGTTCTGTTCAATTAAAAAGGGGACAAGAAATCACCCTTAATTGTGGAGTAGAAGAAGCCGAAGAAGTATGCTTTGGAGATGATGTCATTTTACCCGTTGCATATGATGGACTTTCTCTAAATTTAAGATTAGATGACCCTATCTTATTAGCGGATGGATTAGTTCGTCTGAAAGTTATCGATGCCCCGCATGAATCAGCCGCAAAGGTACGCTGTGAAGTTATCGATGCTGGGCCATTATCAGCGAGAAAAGGTATCAATGTTCCAGCCACTATCGTAGACTTACCATCGGTTGGAGAGAAAGATAAGGAAGCGATTGCCCATGCTTTGGCTCATAATGTTGATTTCATCGCGGTCTCATATGTCAGAACTGCTGCGGATCTCAAGCCTGCCCGAGATGCTGTTATTGCATCGGGAGTCCATACCCCCTTGATAGCAAAAATAGAGCACCCTGCTGCACTGGAAGATTTGGAAGCGATTGTTGAGGCTGCAGATATTTTGATGGTTGCACGTGGAGACCTTGGGGTGGAAATCCCTCTCGAACGCGTTCCTGCTGCTCAAGAAAGAATTATTGCTGCAGGCCTTGCTAGAGGAAAACCAGTAATTGTTGCAACCCAAATGCTTGAATCGATGTGTGATAATCCACGTCCAACAAGAGCAGAAGTAAGCGATGTTGCAACTGCAATTCGCCAAGGTGCAAGTGGCATCATGCTTTCAGGAGAAACTGCAAGTGGTGACCACCCCCTCGCAGCAGTTGAAACAATGGCTAAAATTGCAAATGCAATGGATGAAGAAATCAAGGACCTCGGTGAACTTCCTGCTCTTGCAAAATTCACTTCAACAAGGGCGGTTTCAACTGCTGCTATTTCCTTAGCAGATGGTATGGATGCAGACCATTTATTGATAGCAACTGAACATGGCACTGCGCCTCGATTAACTGCTGCAATGCGCCCCCCTCAAACAATTTTTGCATTGACAAATAGGCTGCGCGCTTGTAGGAGAGTAACTATCCTACCAGGTGTAATTGGAGTACATGTCGAAGAGCAAGATGATGCTATGGAAACTTTAGAATCAGCTGCAAAAACTTTAGCTTCCAAGGGGCTCATCCTAAGCGGCCAAAAAGCCGTAGCAGTCACTGGCTCACCTCTAGCGATGAGTGGGCGAACTAGCACCATTCGTATTTTGATGATTGGTGAAGGTGGCACATTAAATGACCTTGAGTAAGAATGCCATACCTATGGTATGGCGATTATAATGTTGTCACATCTAAGCATTTGTTTCATATAGTGTTGAACAACCGATTCAAAATATGTCTCCGCTTAAAAGCAAGATGAACAACCGCTCAAAAAGTCTGTTTTTGGCAGCCTTGATGGTGATGTTCTCATTTTCTCCAATATTGACTTCCCCATTTGTCTCCGCCGAAGAGGCTGGAAGATTTGCCAGTTGGCCATTAACGGGCTCAAATGATACTGGCTGGGTCCAACTCGATGCAACTGGTGCAGATCCAATGACAGGAACTGGAGCATATGTTGACTTTGAATTGCAATTGCCCCCTGGTGCAGAAGTATCCAATGTCAGCGTGGGGCTCATGGCTGATGGGGCAAATGGAATTTCAATTGATGAACCGATGATGCACAGCATATACAGCAGTGACGTACTCTTTGATTGGAGTGGCTACGGGTCCTTGGGAACTGCTGATTCATTTTCTGGAAATAACCCTCATATCTCAAGAATGGCTCCATTCAGCGATAATGGAGCGGGCTGGCTCCTCCCTACGGGTGCACAAGTTGATGATTTAGTGATTGAAGCATTAGCCCCTGTTGATCCAATCGTTTCATTCACACCTTATTCTTTGGAAATAATGGCTACTGCTATCCACCCAGAAGATGGTAGAATGTACATGGCAATTGGAGACTCGTTATTATTACTCGATGCCAATTCCGACCCTCTTGTTATTGACTTACTGGAATTCCCTGCTGCAGATGAAATATTCGACCTCGATGTAGATGTGAGCAATGATAGATTACTAATTACTACAAGAGATGATGGCATTCATGCGGTCTCCTTGACTGATGGAAGTGACGTGGGCGCACTTCCTCAAAGCCCAGTTCCAGATGATTGGATGGCCCAAATATTTTCAAATGGAAGTGATTTATTTGCTGCCAGTGAAGAAGGAATTTTTTCAATCAACAGTGCTGGTTCTGGCTGGACAATGGAAAGAGCATCTGGAACCACTGATTGGCCAACAGGTGAACCTACTGACATTTATGAAATTGGAGGAGTGCTCTATGTTTCAATTTGGGGAGGGGGAATTGCACGCTGGGACATGGTAAACAACCAGCCTCTTTCAGTTTGGAATACTGCAAATAATCTGCAGAGCGATGAGATTCACGACATTCATGACACTGGTAGTCAACTTCTATTCTCTTCATATGATGAAGGGATTTCCCGCTATAATCATCAAGGTGACTTCTGGCAATCAACTTGGTCTGATTCCAACTGGATTTCTTCCAATCAGGTTGTTGGTAGTGCACAATCTGGAAACACTCTGGGTGTATTAGCAGGTGATAATCTACACATGTATGATACAACTGTCGGCTCATTTACTACAACCTACTCACTCAACAGTCTTGGCCTAGTTAGAGAGGGGATGAACTTAGCATTGTGGCCAGCAGGTGGCTCTCGAGCACCCGCTACTGACCAGATTCTAGTCAGCGATGGCAGTGGAAGATTAGTTGTCATGGAACCTACAAGTTCACCACTTCAACAATCTGATATCGTCATCGCAAGCGGCCCAAGTGGTCTTTCAATGCATGATGTTCTTCAAGAAGGAAACATTGTTTGGATAGCAGTTGACGAATATATCGATAGATTCGATATCGGTGCACAAGAATGGCTTCAGCCGTTGGACCTTGGCTCTGAGGCTTCCGCGCTAACAAGTGATGGGAGTAGCATTTTCGTTGCAACTGAAGATAGGGGTGTGGTGCAGATTAACCTGACCTCCGCTATGATAGTTTCAGAATGGAATACTAGTTCTGGACTGAATGCTGATATTGCAACCTCACTTTCAACCGATGGTAATTGGTTAGTTATTGGCCACCCCAACCAAGGAGTGTCAATCCTCGATTTGCAATCTGGTTCAGTTGATCAAACTTGGTCAAATTCCAATGGACTGGACACAAATCGAATTAATGATGTTGCAATTCTCGATGAGATTGCCTACCTTGCTCAAGATGAAGGAGGTATTTCAAGAATTGATATTGTCAATCAAACTGAATTATCTCCTTGGCGCTCAACTGGAGTTGACCAAGTCCAAGAGGCCCCAATCGTCGTAACAGGAAACATCCTTTACATGGGCTTGTATGGTTATGGAGTCATCAGGAAGAACCTTCAGACCGGACAATTCCTTGAGACCTGGGGTAGCAGGCAATTACCAAGCCTCAATATCTTTGCTTTGGATGTAGATTCTAGTGGACACATATGGATTGGCACCCAAGGAGGAGCAAGAGTGTGGGATGGCCAACATATGAACAATGTTAATTCAGGAAATGGCTGGACACGTCCTACTCAGTTCTTCGACTTTGATAATGCAAATGGTGTATCATATGCTGCAACTAATGCTGGAATCTGTAAGTTTTCAACAACGTCATATTCACTAGATGAATGTTGGGAAGATGATGATGGCCTGCCCTCAAATTGGATGAAAGAAGTCAAATTAGATGGAAATAACTTGTTTGCTGGTTCTTGGTATGGTGCCGCATTAATCGACCTAACTACCGAAGAGGTAGTCCAATCATGGGAGGCAGGAGAACAAACTGGTAATGCAGTCACTGAAATCATTGGAGATATCGCCTACGTTGGGTTATACAATATGGGAGTTGCAAGATTCAATTTAACCACCTCTGAATGGTTGCCAATGTGGGTAGATGGCTCGGGTGGATTACTAGATACAGACCAGATAACATCTATCGCTGCTGATACCAATCCAAACCGTATTTGGGTAGGTGGTTCTGATGGTTTCCAATGTCTTGATTGGGTAAATGGAACCGAAGAAATTGATATTGAAAAGAGTTCTAGTATATTCACAGGAAATGGCGACCCAGTTGAGATTATTATCGACAATGGCATTCTCCACTATATTCCAACTTACTATAGCGGAGATAACGTTCACAGAATTGATATCACAACCCTGACAAAATTGAGCAGCCTAGATGCTGGTCAACAAGCGGGAATTAATGGCTACATACATGGATTTGGAATTGTTGATGGAAACTTGGCAATAGGTGTTGGACCATCATGGAATAGTGACGCCCAAGGTGCAGTAGCGTTGTGGAATCTAAGTACTCAATCGTGGGAATCGAATTGGGATGTAACAGGCTCTGTTGAGAGAGTGGAGATTTACGAATCCTCAAGTGGCGACTTCTGGGTAGCATGGGGAAGTGTCTTCCTTAGACGCTATGACAGCAGTGGTCAGATAACTGGAGAATGGGGTGACACCGTAATTGATTTCCCTGTCAGGGAGATTTTGGAGTATGATGGTGAATTACTATTCGGAACTCAAGATGGAATTGCCCGTTATAATGAGACTAATGGTCAATGGCTTAGCACATGGACCCCTGGAAGTGGAATGCCTTCTTCGTCAGAAGAAATAGTGATGGACCTATATGTAGAAGGTAGCGATTTATGGGTTGGAACTGCAGGTTCTAATTGGTGGGGTAATCCACAGGATCCAATGATTCTTCGATTAGACAGTAGTGCAACTTGGAATACATGGGATGGTGGACAAGGCTCGATTCCAAATGGCTTCCCAATCTCATTCGCTCGTTGTGATGACATCTTACATGTCGTGATGTCGAATAACTTCAATGGGGGAGTCGCTAGATATGACCTAAACACCGGCTCTTGGACAAACTCTTGGACTCAAAGTGGTGGAGACCTTTCTGACGATGCGCCTTCTGCAGTAACTTGTGATGACCAAGATGTACTGTACATCGGTTATTACCAAGCAGATGCAGGAGTAGACCGCTATGATTACCAAAGCGCCTCCTTTATTTCGCAAATAGACCGTGCATCAAATGGAATTTCTTCCGACCGCACATGGTGGGATAGTATCGAGTGGTCAAGTGGGAAGTTGGCCATAGGACACGGAGTAGGAACAACTGGTGGTGCTAACGGTGGCACAGAAGTTGGCGGTTTCTCAATTCTCTCAGCATCTGGAAATAGTGCAGGCCAAGCAACCGTCATGTCGGTAGGAGCCAGTGTAACCTCTTTCCTCTCGGATTTAGGTGACTTCTGGATAGGTCAGGCAGGTGGTTCAAGTGGATACTCAAAGATTGATTTCTATAATTCGCAACTCGGATTGAATACTATCATGGACCTACCCGGTTTGGTTAATGGAAATGTTGGTGAATTCATCTCTAATGGTACTCATGTCTGGGTAGTTACTGCCTCATCACAAAGTATTGGTCAAGGCGTACTACAAGGAATGATTTTACCAAATGGGACTGTTAATTGGGAATTTGGTTGGAGTAATTATGGGGGGGAAATCGAAGAGATTACCCTCCAAGGTGGCTTTGTTTGGGCTACTATCAATGGTAGAGGACTTGCTAAGTTAGACCCACAAACGGGTTTGGCAATGCTAATGACGAGCGGTTTGCATAACATATTAGATGGAATTGAAGTCTATAATGGAAACTTGGTAGTTGGACTACAGGGCTCTTGGTCTTCAAGTGCTGGGATTGGAGTGTTTAATCCAGCAACTCACCAATGGGTTGCAGGAAGACTTCTATCTGGATTACCTAGCAATATTGTCAATGATTTTGCAATAATCGATGACATTGCATACTTTGCAACTGATGGGGGCATCGGTCTATGGAATATTACTTCAGAAGAATGGATGGATTCACTAACTACGATGGATGGACTGCCAACAAATGCTATCAACAGTCTTTCGTATGAGGCTGTAATGATTTTAATCAATAGTACAGTTATAACGTGGGACATGCTATACATCGGCACAAGTGCAGGCTTAGCAAGGATGGATATGATGAATAACACCTTCCTCAGTACTTTGACTACTCAAGATGGGCTGATTGGAAATTCCGTAGTTTCGAGTGTGATATGGGGCAATCCGGGCAGTAGAAATTTATTCATTGCTCATGATGGTGCTGGTAGTACAAGGCCTGGCGTGACGGAAATCGATGTCACAACTGATAGTGTCGTTGACATTCATCGTATTGACCAAATTCCAAGTAATAATGTTCTCGCCCTCGCAGCTGATTGGTGGGGCTTACATATTGCCACTGACGAAGAGCCAATGGTGCATTGGAATTCAGCAACTCTTGACTTTGAAGATGGTGCGAGTTCTTGGCAGATGAATGGATGGCCTGTCGATAATCTAAAGAGTGATGGAAACCATCTGATTGCAACAACCTATTTCGGAATTACCTTACTTGATATTAGTGGAATGGGGCATGCTGTGCTCGGAAGACATGCAATTTCTGAAACAACAAATGCCTTCGCAAGTAATGCTGGATATTGGGTCACCAGCGACTCAGGACTCTATGGCTGGGGTCCTGCACCTGCATTCAAAGAATATGACCGGTTGATTATGAGAAGAGCAATTCCGCTCTCTGCTAAGTTCATAGGTGCAAACAGCGATATCTCAACCAAAACTCATCCTGGGATGGACATTACTCTGATCAATTCTTCAAATCCTCAAACTGTTCCACAAAGTGGAGGGACTCCTGGACCTAATGACATTAGTATGATTATGATGCCACTTATCTTATCTTCACCTGTATCTAAAGGGGCTACTTGGGCTGCAAGTAAATCATTGAATTATAGCGGCATGTGGTGGTTGAATGAAACCGATTCTGATTTAACAATGCGTTTCCAAAATATTGTCGATGGAAGTTTACTACAGAATGGAAGTAGGAATGTTGTGTTGAGACTATTCAGCCCAAATAACGGTTCCTTGCAATTCCGAATTTCATATGATTGGGTGAGAACTGATAGCCCAGTCGATATTCAAGAACTCTATGATAGACCAAATGATGGTGGCGGTGCACTAATAGCAAATTGGAGTATGGTCAACGATGTTGACTTCTCTCGCTACTTGATTTTCCTCAATGAGGGTTCATGGTCGTCAATGCCAACGGAAACAGAGTTAATGGCAAGGAACCCCGATTCCACCGTTAGTATCTATACAAGAACTTCGACTTCGGTTAGTTCAGCCGATTCTTCGCCATTACAAGATGGAGTTGATTATTGGGCAGTTATCATCACTGAGTACATAGATGGACGTTGGGGTCCTATCAGTAGCCCATTTGGGCCTGCAAATTCAAGCGACGAAGTTCCAGCCTCTCCAGTTTGGGCAGAAGCGGGTCCAAATGAAGGTGGAGAAGTTGGTGAATTATTCGTTGAATGGGGGCGCTGTGATGCACTTGATTTGGTTGGAACAAAAATTTACCATTCCAGTACCATGATTAACGATGTCATAGGAATGACCTCTTCAGTAAATGTGCCAAACTCTCAGGGCAATTCTACAATAATTTCCCTTGATGCTGGAAACCCATACTGGATTGGATTGACCTGCTATGATGAGGCAGGACAAGAAGACAAAGCAAATGCTATGATTATCGGTCCTGTTGTACCAACAGGTGGGCTAAACGATGGCATCCCTCCATCGAGAATTGAAGGAGTTTGGGCAGATGATGTACCAGATGATGAAGGAGGCCTCATTGAAGTTGGTTGGACTTTGAGCACTGCTGAAGATTGTGCCTTCTACACGATTTATATTATGGAAGTTAACCTCGATGTTCCTGTGAATGAAGACGGAGTGCCTTTCAATGTAGATGATTTCCTAATTGCTGAGATAATTACCGACTGTGATACGAATGGTACTATCATTTCCTCTATCGATGGCGAACCTCTCGTTGATGGCCGACCATATTGGTTTGCTGTCGTTGCTGCTGATGACTGGCTAAATGAAGACAAGGGCAATGTTCACATCGTTGAAGCAACACCTTTGCGAAATCTCATTAATGTCAATACGCCTCCCGTGAGAATCCAAGCAATCGATGCATGGGATGTACCAAACGATGATGGAAATGCAATAGAAGTTCAATGGACTGCTGATGATTCCAATGATTTCGCATATTACATCGTCTGGGTAGCAGACCGAGACGTCAGTGATTTGGTAGAAGTACATGCAAAATATTCTCCTGACCTCGTGATGTGCGGTTGTATCAAGGTACAAAACCAGAGAAATGGAGATTCTGAAGAACCTTTGACATTGATAGTCACTGAAGCCCTCTATGGCGGTACAAGCCTAGTCGATGCCAGTCAATCAGGTATCGTTCCCGATGTCGAATTATTCGTCGCGATAACTGTCCATGATATCAAAGGAAATGTTCACCTCGACAATTTGGAATCCGTTGATGTTACTCCGATTAATAACAACCTCGATGAAACCGCTCCAGAGCGCATAGAGACAATTCTGCTTGCTGATTATGCAGGAGATTCAGGAGATAAGTTAGTTTTGACATTCGAATTATCTGATGAAAGCGATGTTGCAGAATACAGAGTGTACGCCGCTACTTGGAATTTTGAAGGAGAAGTAGGTCCTGGATTAAAGGGTCCAAATAATGCCATCTTAACTCTTGACAGAAATCCGGCCTTGCCGTTAGTCCTCGATGGAATATTCGATGAACCACTCATTCCAGGTTTGATGGTCCACGTTGCTGTCGTAGTTGTTGATAGTAGTGGAAATGCCCATTATGATGGCTTAACAATGGCTTCTGCTGCACCTGTAGATAATCTTGGAGATGACCCTGGTGCTCACCTACCAACAATTGCAAACCTACAAGTTGAATGGGTATCTGAAGGAAGTAGAATCCTTGTCAGTTGGAGTCCAACTGGAGATGCCGCGGTTCAATCATTCAAGGTCTATATCTCGAATGAAGAATTCGACAATGTCGATGATGCTGACTTAGTAGAAACAGCATATGCATCCAATTCTATCTTCATCACCTCAGAAAACCATCTTGGCTTAGATAATGAAACTACTTGGTGGATCGGAGTCACTACTTCAGAATGTGGTGAGAGTTATCCTGATTGCCCGATTTATCGTCGTGCTATTTCACCACTTTCACTTTCAACACCCAACTCTGAAACTAGCACTGAAGAAGAAGCAAAGAGTGCGGAGGGTGGATTTGATCTATCTAAATATGCAACTGTCCAAAATATTCTTGCAACTGCACTCGGCCTTGCTATTCTCGTCTTGCTGGTGGTTTTGGTGAAAGGCAAAGGAAGGGGAAGAAAAGCAAGTCAATGGGATTTGGAATCCACATGGGGCGTTGGAATACAGCCAAGAGGGGATTGGGATGATGACTTTGATACCTTAGCTGCCCCCGCTCCAGATATGTCTGCTAGCATTATGTCTGCTGCTCAAAATATCCAATCATCAAATGCTGCCCCTCCACCAGACATGAACGCTAAAGTGCCAACTTCAACTTCACCAAGCATGGATTATTCTGGCTTAACAGGAGACCTTTTGGGTGAAACACCGAAGAAAGAGGGTATCGACACCTCCTTCCTTGATGACCTTCTGTGATGCTCTGTGGACGAAGCCGATGATGGAGACCCGTTCTCCAGTGTCTTCACTACATTAGCGTGGGATGGTGCCGACAAGGTTGCTTTCTTCGATCTTCATTTGCAGAGATTGAGTGAGCATGCAAGCCGCCTTCGAATAGATTTACCAGATGATTTGAAATCCTCTGTGCTTATTGCCATGAGAGATATTCCATCAATAGAAAATGAAAAATTAATCCCTGCAGGGTTAATTTCTGTGCGCCTATCCAAAGATGGAAAAATAACATGTAAAGGAAGAATAAACCAACAAAGACAACCCCCTTTAGCCGCAATTTCTCAAGTTGCCCCGCGTTGGTCAAAAAGAGTAACAGGTTGCAAACATGGAGATTGGAATACCTATGATGATGCTAGGAAAAATGCAAGAAGTGCAGGAGCTGATATTGCACTACTAACCTACGATGGGGCAGTAATTGATGGCGATAGGGCTGCTCCAATTCTACTGGATGAAGATGGTGAAGCATGGGTTGCAGAACAAACAAGTGGTGGAATCGATTCTATCACTTTGAATGTGATTATAGGTAATCTGGATCAACATGGGATTCCTGTTAATCGGGGTATAATCAATGAACGAATGCTTGCAAAAGCAAGGGAATTAATCGTCGTTGGTTCGGGCATTGGAGTTGCAAGAGTTGAAGAATTAGATGAACAAAATATTGGAATCGATGGGGGTGCTGAATTATCAAAAGCGGCATCCCAAATACTCGCCAAGGCATTAGAACAGTCATGGGAGGGGTTTCGTTGAAGGGGCATCGCTACTGGAATTGTGCTGATGATTCAGGCCTTCTTCTATCCCTGACTGAAATATTACGTAAAGAATCCCTGCTTTCATCTTCAAAATGGGGAGGGACAGATGAACTATTGCTCCTTTCAGGAGGCCCAATGACCGATTTTTCTTCACACAGTATGATGATGGGGCCACCAAAAATGAGAGTGATTGCCCGTCAACCAGAAATAAACTTTCTACCACCAAGAAGTGATGATTGCTCACCAATGAAAGGAGAAATTACCCTTGGCCCACAACCACCTGCACTGGAATTACAAGTTCAAGAATGGGATGGGATAGAATGGAAAACTACCTCTCACCATTTTGGAGTAAACTTAGGTGAAGCCCTATCTACACTTGACCAACTACAAACTCCAAGAGATTCTTTTGAACACATAGTAAACCCAGGCTCTTGGGCCGGTGGATTGGCTTATGACTTAGTACAATGGACCCAGCCTTGGCAATTATTTCACCCTCCTGATGAAGGCGATATTCTACTTCTTCTCTACAGAGTAGATAGGTGGATATTGCACGATAGAGCGAGTTCAACTTTGCATCTAATAGTAGAAGGTGATGATGAATGGGGCAATGAAGTAGAGGATTTATTGTCAATTCTTCCAAACCCAATCAATATTCCAACACGCTCTCCAGATACGCCAATCCAGCCAAGCGTTGAAGTTTCAAGCCAAAGTGATGAGGAACATACTAAGATTGTTGAAGAGGTAAAGAAGTCCATCAAAGCCGGAGAATTCTACCAATTGAATTTCGGTAGAAGATGGATGGGAAAATTGCAAGAAGACCCTTGGAATACGATGTTACGTTTATGCAAAAATAATCCTGCACCGATGTCAACTTGGTTGAATAGTCCTGACCTTGATTTAGCCATATGCTCTTGTTCACCCGAATTACTGATGGCCGTCAAAGACAGACAAGTTAGTACTAGACCAATCAAGGGTACACGCCCTCGGAATCAAGATATTCACTTGGATGAACAGCTTAGAAATGAATTGATTTCGGATAAAAAAGAAAATTCCGAACATCGAATGCTGGTTGACCTTGAGCGTAATGACATAGGAATTGTATGCCAACCTGGAAGTGTCGACGCAAGTCAATTCCAAGTTGAGGCGTATTCGCAAGTTCAGCATTTAGTAACTGAAGTTCAAGGCACCCTTCAAGACGAGGAAAATGTATGGAGTGCTTTGAATGCGATATTCCCTGGCGGTAGCATTACTGGTTGTCCGAAAACTGCCACCATTGCCGCTATTGATGAATTAGAAAAACACAATCGTTCATTCTGGACTGGGTCAATTGGTTATTCTGACCCAAGATGTGGTACAGCAATGTGGAATATTTTGATTAGAACAATGGAGGCAAAACAAGGAATTGGAGGTTGGAAAGCAACTATTCAAGCAGGAGGGGGGTTAGTAATGGCTTCTAATGCCAAGATGGAAGTTGAGGAAGCAAAGTGGAAGGCACAGGCTTTGAGGGTAGCAGCGGGATGGTTGTCCGAAGAGCGTTCAACTGAAAATGTAAATTGCCCACATGCCATTTACCCATTGAATATCAAACGCCGGCCCGTAAAACTCAACTCTGAAATAGGTAAAATTGCTTATTGGGAGGAGGATTTGATTGCTCTGGAATCTGAATTAAGAGTCCTTTTCATCGATAATCTTGACTCTTTCACATGGAATATAATGCATTCACTTTGCGAGTTAGGGGCAGATGTAGTTCATTGCCAAGGGAGAGGGGGCGCACCAGAACAATTGACAGATATGTTGTCAAAAGTCAATCCAACTCATATCCTGATTGGGCCAGGCCCTGGGCGACCTGAAGCCTCCCCCCTCTCAATGCAGATTGCCGAGGTAGCCTTGCATGGTCAACTGCCTCCTGTATTAGGAATTTGTTTAGGCCATCAAGCCCTCGGAATTGCTGCTGGAATGAAACTTCGTCAATGCCCAAATGGTGCTATTCACGGCATTCCTGTTGCCATTCATCATCAAAAAGATAGTGTGTTCTCAGGATTTTCTTCACCAATGTTGATGACCAGATATAACAGCCTAAGTCTTGAACAGAGTGAATCATGCCTGAAAATTATTGCTACCGATGAAAATCAAGAAGTGATGGCAATTCAACATAATAATCTCCCTATTTTAGGCCTCCAATTCCATCCTGAATCTATTGGTTCTACAATGGGGATTGACCTAATCAGTTCCTTCCTCTCTTCTCCGGCGCGACGCGAGGTTGAAGAACAGGATTCCCACCGTAGAGATTAGAGGGACAACATGCCAGCATGCCGTTTTTGTTTCACAACTTATCCAAGAGAGTTTTTCATCCTTGGAAATGGACCAAGAAAAGACGTCTGTCAACGCTGTGGAATTGAAGAAGGGTTGATTGAAGAATCAGAAGCAGCGATGCTTTTTGATGCTGGGCTTGCAAGTTCGAGATTGACACTTTTGTCGAGACGCTGGGCTCCAATGCTCTGGGTTCTCGCCCTTTGGGGGATGTGGTTCGTTATTCTCTCAGATATTCCAACTTGGGGTATGTTTTCCCTAATTGTGCTAATTATTGTATCTTTAGTATTACCAGTAAATATGATGTTGAATAGAGCAAAATATTCTGCATTATTCTCTGGCTTAACACCGACTCACCAAAGACCACCTGGTCATTGATCCACCAATTCTTAATTACTGGATTTTCAAGATTTTGAATGAATCTTGATGACATCACCATCTGATAATTCATGATCAGCGCCGATGACTCTCTTTGATTTACCATCGATTGCCTTGATGAAACCATCACCAAGGTCGCTATGGACTGAATAAGCCAATTGCTTAGAAGTTGAATCACCAGGGATGACTAATGCATCGGGGAGAATCTTACCTTCGCCATCACACCAATGAGTTTCATCTTGAACCGGATAGGCTACTATATGACCCAACGATTCATAGAGAACTTTGGAAATTAAGGTTGCAACCCCTGTACCACCAAAACTCTTCATCGTATCTTTCATTGCTTCCAATGCAGTTACTTGTGCTGCTTTCAAGCGTTGTTTGCCGAGTTCAGTTATTTCAAAGTCAGTATCACCAGCGCCATAATCGATGAATTTCATTGCTCCTGCTCTTCTCAAACCTAATTCAGCATCAGCCATAGTTGGCAGCAGAATTGCTCCCTGCTTACTCATCTCTTCTTGTAATTCCTTCCAAGTTTCCCCTGGTGCAATTTCAGCCTTGTTGGCAGCGATATGAATTGGAAAGATGGCTTTGCGGAGGTGACTTGCTAATATTTTCTTGAAACCAATACCCCAATCCCAAGGCTGTCCGGCTTCAGGTTCTGCTGATGTGAATGATTCTAATGCAATTTTTATTTGAGTAGTGTTAGCTCCTAAACCGCTTAATTTCTCGTGAAGATGGTCAACTAATCCCTTCTCACCTTCTGCTTGAACTCGTCTTGCACCTCGAACCCAACCATCCTCGATTATTCCATGAATCCAAGCAGTTATTTCCTCTGCTAAGAAATCGCGTTCTTGTTTTATCGAGGCGATGCACTCCTCTTCTGAGTCGCTGACTCCGATTGGATTTCCTTCGATATCAGTTGTTCCTGCTGCATCAACCACTTGAATCAAAGCATCACATCTTGCCAAGTCGGAAAGGAAGGCATTACCTCTACCCTTTCCAGCATGAGCGCCTGGAACGAGACCTGCAACATCTACTAAGAAAACAGGAACTAAGCGCTTGTGAGCAATACATGAGCCGGTTCGAGGTTCACAAAGGCTACCCGCTCTTGGATCGTCATCACTAACTGGCTCCAATCTACCGTCTTCTTCCTTTATTTGCCTCAATTCTGCACAAGGGCAGGCAAGAGGTGCGGGCAAGAATGCTACCCCCACATTAGGGTCAATGGTACAAAATGGATAATTTGCAATATTAACCTTTGATTGAGTTGCTGCTGAGAAAAATGTAGACTTACCAACGTTTGGCTTGCCGACCAAACCGATTCTCATTCCATCACTCACAAAGACGGGCGATAATATCGCTCTTGTTCCCCTTCGAAGAGATTCCCTTTTCCTCAGCAAGAACAACGAGTTCGGCCTTCTTCAGAGATGATAGGCTGGCTTCATCAAGTGAGGTATTTTCTGCAACCTCATCGGTTGAATCCTTGTCGTCATCTTCTTCATCCTCATCGGTTGAATCCTTGCCGTCATCTTCAGCCGAAAGTGAATTCAAAATACGCATCATATGAATATCTAATTCTGGGATATTTATTTTCCCATCGCCATCAAGGTCCATCGAAGTTACTAATTTCTCAACATCCCAAGGCGGTAGGTCTACGATGTCAAGTGAAGCCAATCCTTCGCGGATTTCATAAGGAGTAATAGTTCCATCTCTATCCAAATCCATCTTCATGAATAAATCAATCGTTGTAGTTCCACTACTCTTCAACCAGCGTGCCAAATCAATAAGTTCTGGTTGGAAGGCTGCCAATGCATCAACTGGTGCTGCCTTTACTGGCTCTGCTTTTGGCATGACCACGCCTTCATCTGTGTGGAGTGCTGCAGATACTCCAACCTCTGTGCTGTCTTCTTCTTCATCTTCTTCAGAAGCAGCGTTGATAATTATTAGCGTGTCAACACCAACTCCTTTGGAAACCAAATCTCGAATACTAGTGCTTCCAGGCTGCAATTCAAAACTATCCATTCCGCTGCTAACTGGAGCAGCATCTGCAACAACTTCATCAGAGAATAGAGTAGAAATGAGATTCACTGCGGCAACAAATGTGCCCATAACTAGTGCATAAAATAAAGCTGCAGAAGTCAGATAATATCCACCTATGTGGCTGGAAACATCTTCAACTCCTGCATCAGTCATCGAAATAGATACAAAGTCTGCCATCAGCATACTAATGGTTGAACCAAGGCCACCCGTAAGGAATAACCAAAATGCCCAGCGTGCCTTTGAACGGCTGGAAAGTCTGCGTCCAATTACTTCAGGGAAGAGTTTTCCCCAAACAGCCAGAGCCATCAATCCTCCAACTAGCCACAATAATCCGTGGTCAACAGTTGCTTGCACTCCACCCATGTTATGGGCACCGTTGATTTCATCAAGAGATGAAAAGAATCCCATCAATGCAACAATTGGTAGAAGCAAAACTGCGCTCGCTGATGCGGCCCCTCCTGGGCTGGCAAGGACTTTCTCCCAACGGCCTTGCATTGTAGCAATCAAATTGCTCGAACTTGCAAGAAGCGGAACCAATCCCAAGACCACCAATACTGCTGCTACTGATAGGAAGGTGTCATCGGCTAATGCGACATCTGACATCATCAGAACTGGCACACTGATGAATAAAGTTGTGAATGAAACCACTGATAGAGAGCGACTCCAAATCGGTGAGCCGCTGATACTGGGGATGACATGGTAGGCTACTGCCAACATCATTGCTAATGGGAACCAGCCTGTAACTATTCTATCAGCCATCCAAACAACTGAACTTGCGTCTCCGGAAATTAATTGTTGATATGAACTAATGTCTCCAATTAGGGATGCTTGAATGGCATTTCCAAAAAGGGCCAAAAACGAACCACGAATGATAAAAGCCCAAATTACCGATGTAAATGCAAGGAGGATGAACCAAGTTGATGCTGAAAGAGAAGTGCTTGGGGTTCTTTCACCTAATGCCAATAATAGATTGAGGAGTAAAGCCCCGAGAATCATTGCCATCGCCATTTGAATTGCTGCGGGGAAGAATAGAAGTTGTAAATCAGTTCGGTCGCCCAATAATTCAAACTTTAGTAGCAATGGAAGAATGATGAGACTGAAGAACAAAATGCCGCTCCATGCAAATGCCATCAGTGAAGCATTTGCCTCACTTGCCAACTTGCCTCCGTTAGCGCGAGGCAGAATATGAAGAGAAGAACCGATGAAAGTCATGAAAAGGAAACCGAAGATTAGGCTTGTTTCGCTGAATCCTGACATAACATCAGCATTGTATTTCCAACCAATACTTGAGAAGGAATCTAGTGCTTGTGCATCGTACTTCAACCAAATGTTGAGGAAGCCAATGGTTGCTGCAACAGTTGCCCAAAGTGCCCCGTGAATTATCCAAGTCCTTGAGCCTGAACCCTCTTTCTTGGAGAAGAAATCGATAACTCCGGCTGGCGCCTTGTCCAACATGAAGACAGTGAGATGGCGCATTGTTTTGCGCATTTCACCCATGCCATTGACTGCTTTATGGGATAGAACAATCATCGCAACGTAAAGAATAGCAAGTGAAAAGAAAATTATCGCAGACATCATGACCACCTCATTCTCCGAATACCTCGGCCAGTAAATTCATAACAATAAAAGCAAATCCGAGAAGTATTCCAACCAAGTAATACCAAATACCACTTGAACCAAGTGCATCGAATAAGGGTACGATTTCAGAAAGAATTGGGAAACCATCCCAACCGAAAATAACAGAGAACATTCCTACTAAGCCGAGCACCCCTAATCCAACTATCGCCAAGACGATTCTACTGGCTTCAGGCTCGGCCATACCTTGGCTCACTTCTGGGAGGGATTCTACATCGCTCATCCTATCACACTCTGACCCCATAGGGGTCAGTCCGTCCACCTGCGGTGTGATGATAAACATTGACGTTAGCAAGCCACCAAATATGCCCTTGGAATGACTCTTCAGGGGGAGCGGAGATGTTCAAGAATTGGCCCTCTTCGAGGAATTCCAACGCCTAAGATAACTGGGGTTGAAGTATCTAAATGGATTTCGTTTAGCCATACTTTCCGGCAAGCACAATCCAAGCCATCAAACTCTCGAAGATCACCGCTAACCGAATAGCGTTCGATTGCAGCCCCAACATGCTTGTCACATTTACCACAGTTGTGAGAACCTCGAACACGGCCGGCTGCTGTTGGATGAATTATGAGTCTGCAAATTTGGTCTTCAGCGCCAGCAAGGCCACCCTTTGGATGAATAATAGGATGAGTTCTTTGAATTAATTCAACCAAAGACCAAAGCCATGGTGGGCGGTATTCTCGAGCCCGGAATAATCTGTCAATAATGGTGCCTCTTTGGATATTCATTGGATTAACAGAGATTTCATCACTTGCTTCAGCAGCAGCAATAATCCATTTTGTACATTGTTCCAGTGCATCCCCTTCATTCATGAATGGGGGTTTGAACATCAAATATGTCTTTACTCTCTGACCAACTTTGCGAATGTTTTCAACCGCCCTAACCCATGATTTTAGGCTGAATCCTTTGTTTATATGGAATCTTAACACTTCATCATCATGCGCTTCAAGTCCAATTGCAACAGTGAAATCAGGATTGATATTTGAAGCCCATTGTAACTTTTCCATGGTGCACTGTTCGGTGCGACTTTCAATAATTAGATGCTTGCCCATCTCTGCACATTCTCTTAACACGGTTTCTTGAAAGTCAACTGGGATTTCTCTATCCTCCAATAGTGAGCCCGAGGTGTAGACTTTGACCATACCCATGCCCTCAAAATTAGATAATTTTCTCTTTGAATATTCCCATTGAGCATGCAAATCCTTGCTCTCGACATCATCTCTTGTATCATTGAAGTAACCACAGAAAGTACAACCGCTGCTCCACCACCAATGGCAACCTTTAGTTCGTAGGATTACTGTTGCTGCTGTTGTTTGCTCCCCATCTGGCATCACCTCTGGAGTGTAGTAAACGGTTGCTGGCTCACTTGCATCCCAAGAGTGCTTCTTCTCTTGTGCCCAAGCGGTATTCTCAGGCGCTTTAACAAGGTCATGGAGGCGCTCAGCCGGCTTGTTATCACCGATTAAGTTGAGTCTGATTGGTGATGTCATTCTGACTCCTCAATTAACGCTTTGAATAAAATCGTCGAACCAGCAGAGACAAATTGTCCTTTTGGATAATCTGGATTATTTGACTCAGCACCGATGACTACTGGCTTGAAGATATTTGCAGGCGCTCTCAAGTCAACTCGGCTTCCTACTCTAATCATGCCATACCTCTCTCCTCTTCGTAAGATGGTGCCAACTCCTGTCCAAGGAACAATTGTTCTTGCTACAGCACCTGAAATTTGAGTCATTTCAACTCGTATTCCTGATTCAGTTTCTAAAACAGTTCGGACCCTTTCATTAAATTCGCTTTCTTTTTTGAAAGCAGGGAGAAATGGACCTCTCCTCTTTGCCTTACCAGTACGATGTTCCATGGCAACAATTGTTCCGGCTTCACAGGCTCGGTTAACATGAACATCTAATGGGGACATAAAAACTGCAACCCTCCAGCAATCATCATCAGCTTCTTCACCCGCTTCAACAGGTTCCCAACGTTGTTCTGTTTGAAATGATAATGTTTCTTCACAAGCCTCTGGATGCCAATCTCCAGTCAGTGGATGATTCTCACAATTGGATTGCTCCTCTTTTGATGGACGGCGGCCGGTGGCTCTTTCACGAACTGCGAACATAACATGTCCATCTGCTGGAGATACTAATATTCCTGCATCTTTTGGGATTACTCTATCTGGGTCTCGAAAGAAATTAGCCAAAAATGCGCTTAACATCAAGCAGATAATTCCTGCAACAGTTACTAAATGCATAACTGGATTGATGAATACAGCAACCATAAGGGTTGAAATTCCCATAATTGCTGTTAGGAATACCGGTGTTTTACCACCACGGGCGAAGAAGGCGATAAGACCACCTCACTTCTCTTCGTGTTCCTTCCATGGGTCGACATCGTCTCCCCATGAAGCGGCTTCCTTGACTTCTCTTGGCTCGGCAGGTTCTTCTTCCTCTTCTGGGGATTCTTCTTCTGCTTCTTCTGGACTTTCTTCTGCTTCTTCCTCAGCAGTTTCCTCTTCAGAAGATTCTTCTTCCTCGTTTGATTCTTCAGATTCTACCTCTTCGGCAGTTTCCTCTTCGGGTGTTTCCTCTTCAGAGGGCTCTTCTGCTGCTTCGGCAGATGAAAACGCTTCAGCCTCATCAATTGTCATTTCGGCGGCTCTTGATTCGATTAATTCTTCCATTCGGTCGGTGATTGCTCTTTGCATGTGCTGACTTTGTCTCTCAGCCTCGACTGAGCGCTCAATCATTTCATATCGGATCTTGATTGCCTTATTCAAATCCTCAAATAATCCCATGTGGTCAACATACCAATCATCTCGAGACTTCATTTCCACGACTGCTAATCGCAAGTCATTATCCAATTCTTCTGCGATTCCGAAGACTTTGCCGAGTCTATCCTTTTCACGGCTGTATTTCTCTTCCATCGTCTGTAATTCAGGCTCCAAGAAATCTACTTGCTTTGAGGACTTGGTGGCTCTCAATTCTAGGTCTCTGATGCGGTTATCCTTTTCTGAAAGTAAAGTTTCAAAACTCTCTTTCTCGATTTCACGCTCTACAATTTCCTTCTCAAGAACTTCGATTTCGGCCTTTAGATTGACCATCTCTTTCTCTTGAAGTTCATATGCATCATACAACTTCAAAAGGCGCTCAGTTTCTTCACCAAGGCGGTCTTCTAAATCAGTAACTTTCACCACTGGGGTCTTCACACTATCTTCGTCATCACCCGACATAGTCAACACCGGAGGCCAAGCCTCCAACTGACCCCACTCACCTCGGGATTATCAAGCCGACGCATTCAATTTTAGGAAACTAGGGCTTATGGGTGCTAAGTATACTTCCTTAAAAGCCTTCAAAATTAAGCCATATAATGTCTTGCATGCGATGCAATAACCTCAGCAACAGAGGCTGTTACTGCTTTTCCGCAGGGGATATGGGTAAACTCATTTGGCCCATGTGCATTTGATTCGGGTCCAAGCAATCCCGTAATCATAAATTCTGCATCAGGATACTTCTCCTGAAGCATAGGCATGAATGGAATTGTTCCACCTTCACCCATATATTGAAGAGGGCCACCAAAATAGGAATTGCTGGCAGTTTCAAGTGAGGATTCTAGCCATTCGGCTAATGGTTTTGCATGAAACCCATCGGCTGGCATCTCGATAGAAAATTTGACCTCTGCGCCGTGTGGGGGGTTAGCTTCTAGAACGGACTTCATCGCTTCTGCCGCAATTTGAGAATCAACTCCTGCAGGTATTCGACAAGATAATTTCAGAGTTGTGTGTGTTCGTAGAACATTTCCCGCAATTGCCATTTCCGGAATTCCCTCTACTCCAGTGATTTCCAAGGAGGGTCTCCAAGTCCGATTTAAAATCAATTCAACAAGGTTTGAAGTTGGAGGCTTTGCCCCTTCTAAAAAAGGAAATTTACTCCAAACTCCTTCTCCTAATACATCTGCTGTAGATATTGCTTGGTCGACCCTTTGAGTCGGTATCTCAACATGAAATTCAGGAAGCAATATTTCCCCCGTTGAACTATCTTCAATGCGGTCTAAAATAGCCCTTGCAATTCTAAAGGTGGAAGGGATAATTCCGCCTGCATCTCCTGAATGGACCCCTGAATTGCTGATTGCTACCTTCAGGTTTCCAATGACTAGGCCCCTTAGTGAAGTCGTCAACCAGAGGTGTTTCCAATCTCCAGCCCCAGAATCCAAACAAATAACCAATGTTGGTGTGCCAATAGTTTCTTCCAATTCATCAAGATAAGCGGGTAAGTCAGGTGAGCCTGATTCTTCACTTGCTTCGACAATGAGATGTAATGCAGCATGTGGAATGCCTTGTTCCTGTATTGCTCTGATTGCGGTTAAACTTGCATATGCGCCGTAGCCATCATCAGCACCGCCTCTTCCGTAAAGACGGTCTCCTCTGCGAACTGGCTCCCAAGGGCCAAGTCCCTCATGCCAACCAACGAATTCAGGTTGTTTGTCAGCGTGCTGGTATAGTAATACAACTTCATCAGTTTGGCCTGGAACAAACATATGAATCAATGGAGTTCTGCCTTCAAGCCTAAGTATTTGTAATTGCAATCCCTCAATAGGTTGTTCTCTACACCAATCAGCAATATGGTTAATCGCTTCATCAATGAAACCATTTTCAGCCCAATTTGAATCGAAAGAAGGAGATAATGCAGGAATGCGGATGTATTCTTCTAGGCTTGGAATGATGTTACCTTCCCATTGATTTTCACATAGTGTTTGCAGCCTTGATGTGTCGATATTGGTGGTTTGCATGTGGGGACCCAAATGGCGGAAGTTGAAAGGCAATTCGCAACTCGGACCTGCCATGCATGAAGAGGACACAACGACTTGGAGGAGTGCTGCCGAAGTGTTTCACCAATGGGCAATTGATGGTAAAGATGCAGGTATGGAGAAAGGGCATGGCCCAGCAGTCGAAGAAATGTTAGTAAGTTCATTGATGCAAGTTGCAGAATTGGGCAAGAAATTCAGGGCTTTGGATATCGGTTGTGGAAATGGCTGGGTAACTAGGAAATTGGCTGCTCATCCTCACTGCATCCAAGCGATTGGAATCGATGCTGCTGAAGCAATGATCGACAAAGCAAAACAAATTGATGAGGCTGGAGAATACTATCACTGCGATTTAATGCAATGGCAACCGGAAGGAGAATTTGACCTCATCCACAGTATGGAAACAATGTACTATCTCAAGGACCCAGGACAAGCCATCAAGCGAATTGCATCTTGGTTGAATGAGGGTGGCTTATTCGTTATGGGAGTTGACCATTATAGAGAAAATGAAGAAAGTATTGCTTGGCCTCAAAAAGTCAAAACTCCGATGACCTTGCATAGTGAATCTGAATGGAAGGATTTGTTCACCAGTGCGGGCTTGGAAATCAGTAATCATTGGCGGGCTGCAGCCAAAGAAGGTTGGGCGGGAACGCTAGTCATTATCGGCCGCAAGGTCTGATTCAATGAATCCGAGTTGCTCTCCTGCGGGTCCGCAAGTTCTGATCTGGCTTTGGTAATGTGGACAGTTGTTGCATTCCTCTGCTTCTTTTCCAGATAAGCGCGGTGCTGCTTCTTCGCCAACTTCGAGTACTTTCATTTCTGCCATTTTGGTTAATAATCTCATCAATTCATGGCGGTCTTCTTTCATTGATTTTTCATCTCCTGCAATTAGTCGGCCATTAGCAGAAACTTGTAATGCTGGAGGTAATATTTGCCGCCGTTCCGATTCAAGTTTGCTATATTCAATACTCTCTAAAGCCAATGAGTAAAGGGCCAGTTGCATTCTATGTTCTGACAATAGATGTTCTTCAGGAGTAGTCATTTCTTGCCCCATATTAGGGATTCTTTGCAAGGGACTTCCCTTCTCAGGGTTGAGTGGGTCGAAGCGATTACCGCAACCTCGAGTCTTCAAATCCACGACTAAGTATGCACCTGTACCATCTTCCTTTCCAAGTGCCAAAACCAAATCTATTCTACCGGTTAGGCTTGTAATCACTGCATCCAACATGGCTTTTGGAATAGGCCCATGGGGAGTCCATGTGTGAAGAAGTAAATCGCTATTGCTAACAAGCCCAAGGTCAAATGGCATTTCTGTTCTCAGGCCTTCAACTTTCCACTCACCATAATGACCTGTTTTACAGGCGCTTCCTAATTCGCCATCAAGTAATAATGTTGCAAGTTCCCTCAAGCGTTGAGTGGTAATTTTTTCATCCCATTCGCCATTTGAATACTCTCCAATTACTTGTTTTATCACATCATTATCGAGCAATCTGTTTTCCGAAGTATTTCTCCAATCAGATGGAATTGCTGTTGTCGACAGAATTTCAATTGCTGGATTTGCTAAGCCAATTTCAATCAATCTATGGAATAATGTCCCAAGCGTTGCTGCATCTGGCAACCCCGTGTTGAATTGGGTTATTGGGTGAGGTAATAATGGTTCAGAGGGCCAAGCCATCTGGTCTTCTAGCCAATGTCTACGGATGCATTTTGAAGCTGTATCAACAGCCGATGGAGCAAATCTCACCCTTCGACGGCGGATTACAACTGCTTGCGGCTCCTCAGGCACAGCAGAAATTAATGCAGACTCATGCATTCTAATTCTCGGTAAAAGCCCTTGCTCGCCAACTTCATTTGTCATGAAACAATCTGGATGATGGTAAAGAGTGAAGCGCGGCATTCCTTCAAGGCCAATACCTGAATCGGAGCGCAGTGATGCTGGGTTAAGGAATAAAGTTCGTTCTGGCGACCCAGGACCTAGCATTTGTTGCTCATTATCATTAGGTAGTAGCCAAGGGGAGTATTCCACTTCATTTCTGATGGCGCAGGCTCTTAGCGCATCCAAAAACATAGTACCCATGCTTCTTCTTGCTCCTGGTTTATGTTTGCTCTGAATCATTCCTCCCTCAGAAAAAGTAGTTGTTCCAGGGTTTCCTACCAATATCAAATGTGATTTCACTCTGGTCATTGAAACATAGAGTAGTCTACGAACTTCTGCCTCGCTTTGAGCATGTAAAAGTGATTCTGCCAATAACCAGAGACCGTGTTCTGAAAGACTCCCTGAACGCCAAGGTTTAGCTCTCCCCGTAATCAGTTCTGGAGTTACAATCAAATGATTTCTAGTAGTATTAGACACAGATCTAATTCCTGCAGAGAATATTCCTGCAATCACTACAACCTTGGCTTGTAATCCCTTTGATGCGTGAATTGTCATCAATCGAACACAGCCACCTAAGGCGGGAGTTTTGGCGGCGGGGCCATCTTTTCCTAGTGCTAGTAGTTTTTCAAGATGTGAATTTATTCTACTCACGTCTCCACCCAACCTTTGTCGTAAATCCCTAACCAAATCCAAAAACATCTCAATTTCATTTCTTGCGGATGCTTCAGGGTGAGCGAGTAAGAGGTCGGAATGGTCAACCGCTTCCTGTAATGCCTCGAGTACTGTACCGGCCCGAGAATGTTGTTGCCATCGTTGCAATAACTCCCTTTCTGTATCATGATTTGCAACCTCGATGAGAGCATCTAGTGGGTTTTTATCTCCAATATTCTCAAGTGCTGATGTTAGTCTTAGGTCATCCCATCCCAACAAAGTTGAGCGGGCCAATGCAACTACAAAATCACGTCTTTTTGAATCTGAAATTACAGCAACAAGGTTTCTCAATGCTCTGACTGAGGGGCGTTTTAGCAATGGTCCCATTTTATCCGCAGTGGCAGGAACTCCCCATGCTTCAAGGCGACCCATCAAATCATCAAGGTGAGTTCTTGTCGGCAATAGTACCAAGATATCCTCAGCAGCAACTCTCTCAATTATCGGCAAATGTACCCAAGTTGCTTCGGCTTCAGGTTGAGGAGAAGAGATTTGAGTTCCAAGACCATTGATTAGACAATGCAATCTTTGAGCAATCATCTCATTTTCAAGGTGGGATGACTTGGCTCTTGGTGAAGTAAAGGCATCCAAAGGATTCTCAAAGTCTATACCGGGGTCTCCCTGAGAAACTGGAATTGGCAGTAACCATTCCAAGTTCCCACATTTTTCATGGTGGTGGGGCACTAAAGTCTGGGCTCTTGCATACCAATCTCCTTCCAAGCCATGATGTCGTGGGGAGAAAATGTCTTCACATAGTGAATTGATGGTGTTCAATAATCCTCCATCAGTTCGATGATTTCGGGATAAATCAATGTGGCCTTCGGACCTTGCTAAGGTCGTCTCGCTGTTTGAAATACTGCCGTCGTCCTCTAAATCGTACCTCCACCAAGAATATTGGTGTTTAGAATCAGATGACTCATAGGAATCTGCTGTAACGAATGTGGCTGAATCCTTCCAACCTCCTCCGCGGGGGCGGGTGTCTCTGCTTCTTTCTGCGGGCCTCAAATCCGCTATTCTTGTTTCATTTGTTGCTTCATCGCGGTTAATTCTGCGAACTTGATGAATTGCATTTCGCATGACACTAACCTGAGCCTGACGGAATCGGTAGATACTCTGTTTCACATCTCCAACCAAACAAATTGTGGGTTCCCAGTCTCCACAGGGCGGTTCTGGGTCATCTGGTTGGGCCTCTCTTCTACCCCATAATCTAGCTAATAAACGCCATTGTTGGGGGTTCGTATCTTGAAATTCGTCTATAATGAAGGCACGATACTTTCGCCTAAGTCTTTTGACTAATGCCAACCTCATCTCAAGGTCAAGAACTGCTTTTGGCTCTGAAGTCTCGCATAATAATGCCCTACGAATATGTACATCTGACCATGGCTCATCAGTCATAGAATCGAGTTCATCCACCATTTGGCGCGGATACCATGTACGACAAACATCAGGGCATCTTGAAAGTAACAAGTCCTCGGCTAGGCGTTGCATATCCGAGTGGTCATGGATTCCACTTCTGCGTTTCATCTGGCTTCTAATCATTCGAATTGCTTCCAGCACTCTGAACATATCTTCGACTTGTAGAACTTGCATTTCCCCTGCCATTCGTGGGCTGTCTTCAGGGGCAGAAGAAGGTAGTTCTGAAATTACTCTTGGATTCATTTTTGAGCCGATTGGGGCGGGATTTCTGAGCGCCGAGGTATCGAATAATGCCGCCGAACGGGCTACTACTCGGAGGCGTAATCCTTGTGGTGTTGAAAGAATATTACGAATTGTTTCTGCAGCATTTTCCGCGGCAGATTTTACTGCGTCTCTTGAGGATGCGCTGACCTTTCCCCATGCCTGAATTCCTGCACCCCAGCCTGTTGCTGCAGCACCTTTTGGTGGTTGCCCCTTAGGCAAAATAACAGGTGAAGGAGATAAATATTGAGCCATAGAAGTCATTGAAATTAATAGATGGTGGAGCCAAAGTAAAGCGCTCCAATTACCGGCATCAACAGGAATATTGAGTAATTCATCTATGGCCCGAATTCGGCTATCTTCAGCTAATCCTTCACCGAGTTTCAATGCTGAAGATTGCCCTCTGATTACATCCATCCATTCATGAGCAGCAGCACGAATTGCAGGGATTAGTGCATCTGCTTCAGGAGTTAAAGACCTCAACATTTCCATGCTGGTTTGTAATCCATCATCCCCTGCATGTGAAAACCAAGCATTTTCTGCTTCTTCAACGAATAGAGTTTGTCCAATCAAGCCATTAATGACAATTGCAGCGGTTTTCCTTCCTCCCATCATCAACGCCAATCTATCTCGAGATTGCAACATGCTGAGAATATCGCCTGTCATACCCGCGTCCAAAGCGTCAAATTCACTTTGTAAAGACCAAAACAGACTGATTGCTGAATCATTAAGCATCGGTCCATCTTCTTCAGACATAGTTTCAGAGGCATGCACATCAGAGACCAGCGATAAATGAGGTGCAACTAGGCGTGAAAGGAAACTATCGATCGTTCCAATCGGGGCACTATCGAGTAATGACATCAATTGTTCAACAAATCCAGGTTTACGTAAACGTGGGTCAAATCGGCTTTCAGGGTCTCCATCCAAGGTGGATGCAAGGCTGGCAAGGATAGAACGAATTCGTTCTTTTAATTCGGCAGCCGCCTTTACTGTGAAAGTGATAGCAACACACTCTGGTGGTAATAATCCGCCCCATTCCTCCAATTCTTGTTGCTGATTCCGAGGAATTCTAAGAGCGCCTTGACCTGAGTGGGCTTCACGCGGACCCATTGGTAAGAGACGGCTGGCACGTTGATCTTCACTAAGAATATGCTCAATATAACGAACTGACATTACGGTGGTCTTTCCTGTACCCGCTCCGGCATCCAAAACCAAATGTCTGTCAAGGTCCAAGCCATGACATTGACTACGATTAAGGGGTATCATAGGAAACCCCCTGAAAATAATTCATCCAAACCACATGCAGATGTTACTGGGCAAAATCCACAAGAGGACGAGGAAGGTGTTGGATGGACCGCTCCTGATTCGGCTGCTTCGATTGTCCGACCTGAGACTTCCAAGCGGTGCCTAAGCCAAGCTCTGAATGGTATACTAACTAAATCATCAGGGGATTCATCACGTCTTCTATGTAATGGTTCAACATGTTTAGTTTCTTCATCCATTGCCATTTCTGAAATTGCTTTAACTGATTCATCAACTTCGAGCCAATGATTTGTCTCTTCACCAACTTCAGTTACTCCAATCGCAATAACTCGGTCTCCTGGATTGGCTATTTCCCATGCTCTTGCATAAAGCGCCAATTGAACCTCTTCAAGGATTCCACGTTTGTGGCGTTTTCCGCCATCACCGCTTTTTGGGCCTTCAATAGTTTTCAATTCACGGATGATAATATGGCGTAAAGAAAGGTCTTCATCATCAGCATCCAAATCTAATGGAACTATTTCCTTTTTACCTCCTTTTCTAGTCCAACCATCATCTTGGGGTACAACTTCAATCCGGTCAATTCTCCCTGAAATGCTGAAATTCCAACTTCCCTCAATTCCTTTTAGTTCCGGAACTTCAATACTTAAACGGCTTCCTTTGTGTGTTTTTACATCCCATTCAAGAGAGAGAATCCCTGTCTCAGAGATTTCCATTTCCCTGCGAATCAGGGCTCCAAGTCTGCCTGCAAGCATGACCGGGGATGGCTCACAATCCTCCCAACTTCGTAATTCTTCCAATTCTAAACCGAGCATACTTTTTCTTCTGTGGGAAGCAACTGCATCTTCTCGAGATAACCAAGGGGCGATAGATAATGCATGAGAAAGGGCGATTGCCATCACTTCTTCAAGACTCATCCCTACGGACGAAAGGGTTGGATGAATCATCAAATCATTCATTTCTCCAACTTCGAATCCCATCACTTCAGCCATTGTCAAAGTCAAGACATCGTGGACTAATATTCCTCTCAACCTACCATCCATATCGTCTTCAAGTTGGTCTGGAGAAGATGCTTTTAGGCGGTGTTTTAACCAACCTTTCCGAGGGCAATCCAGCCAATCATGCAATCTAGACGCAGACCAGCGTAATGCTGATCTTTGCTCTGCTAAATTATGGCCAGCACGAGAATCGATGGACTCGACTTGAAGAGCGGACGGGTGCAAAGGTCGAATATCGACACTGGGAGTTCGCCTTCCACCTCCATGTGACTTGCCAATTACCGGCCATGTAGGGTTACTTCGGGGTTCTGGAACATCATCTGGTATTTTCCAATTATTGAGTAAATTCAAATCTTCTTTGCTCAACAGGGCTGAAATTTCTTCACTGTTGAGATAATTGCCTTCAGGATTTTTTGGCCTTCTCAAATTTCTCTCTTCCATCAAATGCTTTTGCCACCTCATCATGGCTGCACCTTGAACAACCTCACCGGTTTGTTTGCCTTGCAATGCTGCAAGGCCATTTGATTGTCTTAAATCTCTAAATCTTGTGCCATTGATACATAGGTTAAAGTTCCCATTTTTATGTTGTTCAATAGTTGTTGGAGCACTAGCAATTCCTTGAATGGACTCAGAAAATTCAACCCATTTCCAACCAGTGATAGGTTGGCCTTCATCGATTAAATAAACGGGAGGAGAGAGCCATTGTTGACGCTTTTCTTTACCAACCTCATCTAAAATTTCAGCCCAGTGTGTACCTGGGGGGTTTGATTCGATAATCGAAGTGTCGAGAACCAAAACTTCTGCAGCTGCTGCCAAAGCACTGCGGATTAAGTGTCGAGAAGAGCGCATCGCAGCATCGGGCCTCGCAACTCCTAATCTCAATCTATCATCAAGGTCCATCCATGGCACGATTGGACTGGAAACTGGCCATGCAGTTGCAGAAGTACCACAAAGAATCAACAAATCAGCATTACAGCCGAGCGCTTGAGCGGGCGTCAAAACTCGAAGTAAGGCATCTTCAATACGTGGATTAGGTAATGACAAACCTTCCATGATACAAATTAATGCTTCCTTAGCCTCAATACCACTTAATTCTTCAAGCGATGGCAGAATATTTGCGCTGCGTGCAACTGCATCCAATAATGAACGTAACGCCCCCGCTTCAGCAGGATTAACCGATAATATCTGTTGCCAGTCTGTCCAATGAATTAGGCTTGAAAACCAATCAACAATATTTGTTGCTTTACTTGGTAATGGTAAGATTTGTCTACTTGCACACCCTAGTAACTCATCTCCTTGTAAGGCAGATAATGAATATTCATCAAGCCAAGGGCTTAACCTATTGGCCATGCATAACAACCACCATTGGGTCTCTTCGCGAGCTTGACGCCTTTCTTCAACCGGTATCCATGGGTGTTCAAATCTTGCTTCAGATAGGGCCCTTAGCCACTGACTCATCGCATGTGGCCCACCTCTGATATGCAGTCCGTGGGCCACTTCTTCGAGTAAATCTAAATGGGGCCTTGGTTGCCAATCTGAGTTTACAGGATGAGAATAATCACCAAACCAACCACTAGAAATTGGAAATCCATTTGTGGCTTCTACAAGGATGTTTTCAGGGGCCCAAGAATTATCTCCCTGTCCAATACTTACCAAGCGACTCAAGGAATGAACAAGGGGGCTGGAAAGAATATTTTCAACCTGTTTAGGAACTATCCATCCTCCTTCAGATAGAATTTCATCCCATCTACTTTGGTTTCGGTTTGCATCCCCATCAACGATAATTATCTTCTCAGTTGGATTATAATCGGAAGATTTTGACCTTGCATCAAGAATTGAAAGTACAGTTGTAATCTCGTCTACTCCTTCATCGATTAATATTCTGTGAGTCCTTCTTTGCTCCAAAGATTCCGTAGTAGGTAAGTGAATAGGCATCCAATCAGGTAGGTCTCCCTGATTTCGACATGCTTCGATATCTTCAATCAATGCTCCATGCATACCCAATCTGAAAGAACCGGAATGCACTAGTTGGTGAATAGGGACAAGGGTTGAAATGGTTCTAAGTAACTGTAAATCCTCTTTTGATAGGGTTGGCTCATGGTTGAGCATAATGATTCCAGATAAGTTCGCCAGAGAGAAGGGGGGATTATTCAAACCCTGTAATATTCTACTCAAATGGTGTTTTGAAAGCCGAGGATGGGTGCGTCCATGTTTTTCTTCAATTTTCAATAGCAAGTTATGGAATTCAATCGCACCTGGGTCTGCATCCCAAGAGCCCAAGGCTGCTGATTGTAATAAGTGAGAATGTAGTAAAGCCAAGCGTTTTGTTCGACTAATATACCAAGTTCTCTCGACATCTGGATGGATAAGTGGAAAACCCAGTTTGGAGGCGCTCCTTGAAATCTCTTCATGTTCCAAAAGAGTTAGTAATCCATCCTCGGGGAATGATCTTGGCATTCTTAAATCTGACATTAATAACTCGACTAAACTACTGATGGTCTGGTGGTCAAGTGGGTCAACGACGTGACCATCCAATCGGCCACCGCGCGCTAGGTCGACAAGGGTTTGCTTGCGAGAAGACTCGTTGGCGTGAATAATCATTATCCTACTTTCACCTTCAGCAGATTGCTTGGTAAGGGATTCTCTCAACCATTCAGGAATACCTCCGCCGGCCGGTACATGCTCCAGTGTCAACCTCATCATGCTGGACTCAATGGCTTGCTGTCTCATCTTGATTCCACCGGAGTTAACATTACTGTTGATGGGGGTACTTGAACACTACTGATAGTTGCCACTCTGGTTGTAATTTGTTGTTTGTTTTTACTTACATATTGTTTTCTCGTGGTTGGTAATGGCGTGTAATATTATATCCCTCTGATTATACGCATAAGCGCGTACATAGTTACTAAGTGATGAAAAAATTATGCCGGATAACCGTGTAATAAGTGACCGGGGATAGAAAGGTTTAAGCACCATGGGCAACCATCATCTAAATCGGCGTGGAACGGGAACTGCGAGGAAGTGGAATAGAAACGGGTGGTGTTCAGTTTTGTTTAATTTAACTGAACATCTGTGTTAGAAATTCCACTTATTCTGGTTGAACGAATCATGTGGAAAAAATGGTGGTAAAATAATGGAAAATAAGTGTAGTGAATGTTCTTCCATCCTCGTCGAGGATGGAATAAATGGAGAATATGTATGTAAGAAATGTGGGCTCGTGTATAACGAATCCGCCTTGGACATGCAAGATAAATCATCGGTATTTGGAGATGCTTCGCACTCTCAAGTCGGTGGCCGAAGTCGAATGGCAGAGTCGGCAATGGAAGGTACTACCTTCAATCCAAGAGAAAAGGGTATTGACAAAGCCTTCTGGTCAAGAATGAATAGATATCAAACTCGCACTCGCCGAGGACGCGAATGCTTTGCAGACAAAGTCATGGAACATGTGCGCTCGCTGTGCTTAGGGAGTGACGTCGAATCTGCCGCCCGTGCCGTGGTGGAGGCAACACTAATCGCCCAACATGATGAGGCAGAGAAAAGGTTGGGAAACCTTCCTCTAAATGAGTTGCGAGTCATTCAAGAAAAAACCCGAATAGAAAGAGAGCAAACTGCCGCCATCGCCGCTATCATCACAGCTTCATCGATGGGGTTGATTAGTCCCTGCAGAATCACCTCACTCACTCAAGGTTGGAATATTGAAAAAGAGCACTATAACGAATTAGCCAAGCGCATGAAGCAACGCATCACCCGCATGAGAGGATTAGGTCGAATATCATTCGTCCCTCCTCAACGTCCTTCAATGGCTCGAAAGGCATCAATAAATGATGCCATATCCTTAATCAGACAAGAACTGCAAGAAGAAGCGGGCTTAGCCAATCAAGTTGTAAAAGACATCATCAGCGGATGTTTGCGAGTTCTAACTAACTTCGGAGAACCAGAAGTAGATAGTTCCCTACCCAACGAGAGACCTGATATGTTAGTCGCAGTCATCGCAAAACAAGTGATGAATGATTTGGGAGTTCGTGGTCACAACCGCCGAATTGCCACCGCATTGGGGCTATCACCAGGAGGGGTCTCTCAAAGATTCCGAGATTTGAAAGAGCTCTTAGAACTATTATCCTAAGACTGCGACCATTGAAGAAGGAGTGGCCTTTGGCTTGCCTTGATGAGAGTAGCCCTGGTTTTTTCGCTCATATTATTATTGTCCTGTTCAGCAATAATAGTGAGTGAAGGCATGAGTAGTGCTCCAATAATTGAAGGAGTCGGTCCGCTGGTAGTATCAGAGGCAATGGATGCAAAAAATCAATCAAATTCTTCACTCCAGTTTGGTCAATCAACGATGCCAATAATAGTCGAAGACTACACTGCAACATGGTGTGAAAATTGTGTCAAAGCGGAACATGCAATAGATGATGTCGAAGAAAATCAACCCTTAGTACAACTTCATTTTCACCCCTATGGTGATGCTCAAGATCCTTTTGGCACAACTGATGGAGACCAATGGTGGGAGAGACGAAACGGTGAACGTCAAGCGCCATTCGTGGTTATCCATGGTAAATGGAAGCACCTTGGTTCTGCGCCAAAACAATTCAATTCCTTGGAAGAGGATTACAGCGCTTCTGCTCAAACGGTACCAGACTTCGATGATGGAATATTATCTTGGCAATGGACCCCTTCTGGGAATGGAGGAAATATAAATTGGAGTCTTGATAATGGTGATGGCTTCTCAAAATTTACTGGTTATTCAGTGGCATTCTTTGCCTTCACTGTAGAAGAAAGCGCTTACTTTCCAGATGGTTCAAATGGTCTGGAAAACTATCCCCATATCGTTTCAAGCATCACCCCATTAGGAAGTGAGAAGAGCGGAGAGGTCGAAATTGAAGTCCCTCAAGCCTATGATGGGGATGACATGACTATTCATTTGGTTATGGAATTGATACCACCTCCACAAGAAGAAGGTGATGAGGTGAAATCTTCTTTGCTTTCCAATGAAGTTTTGCTATATTCGGGAGTAATTGGCGGAGTGATTGCTATCTTGGTATTAATTCTATTATTGAAGAAGAAGGAGTCTTCGACAATCACTGAAAATGAAGTTGCACCTGAAAGGTCAACCCAACAATTGGAATATGAAGCAAAGATGTTGGAGTTGGGTTGGCAGGCAGATAAAGCAAGGGAGTATTCCGACCAACATTTTGGAGTTAATCCCCCTCAATGAGATAAAGATTGGAAAGCAGAAATCGCTTGTTCTATACCCTCGTCATCTACATCTAAATGTGCTACTGCCCGTATATCTTGGGGTCCAGTTGAATATAAATCAATACCTTTATTTGCCAATTTATTAACAACATCATCAGCAGAAAACTTCTCTTCATCAACGTTGATGTAAGCCATATTTGTTTGCACTATTTCCATGTCAATCGAAAATGAATCAAGGGAACTAATAGCCTCAGCAAGGCTCCTAATTCGGGCATGGTCTTCACTTAGGCGATCAATATTGTTTTGCAGTGAATAAATTCCTGCCGAGGCAATAATTCCTGCTTGCCTCATACCTCCTCCAAACATTTTGCGCCATCGATGAGCATTCTCGATGACTTCCTCGTCACCAACCAAAAGTGAGCCAACTGGCGCTCCGAGACCTTTTGACAAACAAATTGAGATGGTGTCGCAATTTGCAACCATTCTATCCGCAGGTACGCCTGTATGAACTACTGCGTTGAATAGCCTTGCGCCATCCATATGAACTGCACACTCTTTGTCATGTGCGGTTTCTGAAACTGCATCTATCTCACTTTGCTCCCAACAAACCCCGCCGCCACCATTGGCGGTATTCTCCATACAAACTAAACTTCCATCTGCAAAGTGTGACTGTGAACCTGCCGCTTTACGAATAGCAGAGCGGACTTGCTGTGCTGTCATCATTCCATTTTTCCCTTGAACCAAGCGGATTGAACAACCGGATAAAGCAGCATAACCGCCACCTTCATAATTGTAAATATGGCTCTTTGATTCTGTAACTAATTCATCTCCTGGTTGAGTATGACAACGTATTGCTACAGCATTTGACATGGTTCCACTTGGAAGAAAAAGGGCGGATTCCTTGCCTAGCATCTTCGCTCCTAATTCCTGTAATTGTATTACTGTCTCATCATCACCGAGAACATCGTCGCCAACCTCTGCATTTTTCATCACCTCTCGCATCGCGGCAGATGGGCGAGTAACAGTATCGCTCCTAAGGTCAACCATGCCCTGCCATCCTCCCCTCAGGCATAGCATCTTGCATTGTCAAAGAAGTTTCAAATGCCCAGTTAATTCGTCTAATTCTGCCTCACCAGCAGGCCCGATTGCTCCCACGGTTAGAGAGCCCGCTGGGATTTGCGTTCTCCCTGCATCATGGATTTTGATAATGTTCAATCCAGCACTCTCAGCCTTCTTCAAAATCTCCTTGATTTCATCGACACTTTGTGATTTCAAGACCACCTTTCTCTGCCCTTGAGCGGTCCATAATTCAAAAATTTCGGGGTCTTTTGAAAGCAATTTCATACTTGCAGAAACCGAAGCATGCCCTACTTGAGCAGCTAGTTTTCCTTTACCCATCTTCAGACTTTGATTGATAATGCAAACTAGTTTTGTCTCACCAATATCTCCAACCTTGACAACTCCCATAGAATTGGGTGCAGTCATTCGGTGCAGCCAAGCACGAAGCCCCATGGCTATGCGAAAAGGAGGTAGTGCATCAATAAGGTGGTTAACCCTCGCCTTGAAATAGTTGAATTGATTTGAAAAAACGGGTGGAGAGGAACCGTAATAGTTTCGGGGAACCTAAGAAGTGAGATAATGAATACTAAAGAATTAACTGAAAAACTGAACAAAGCACTCGCATGGGAATTGAGGGCAATCAACATGTACGCCCATTATTCTGCATATGTAATAGGAATTCATCGCCTACACCTATCAGCCCATTTCAAGCAAGAATCAAGTGAATCATTGGTTCATGCGGATACAATTCGTAGTGCTATCGTTAAACTCGGGGGCATTGCAATCACTGACCGAGACCAAACTCCAATTATCCATTCAACCTCATATAAGGAAATGCTAGAAGAAGCCTTGCAAACTGAAATGGGTGCAGCAAAAACCTACGGGGAACTCCTCAAACTAATCGAAGTGAGTGGAGATAAGGAACTCTACGATTCAATTGAAGTCATTTACTTCGCTGAAGTTCGTAGTGTTGAAGAAATGAGAATGATGATGGCCTGAATGCCTTATTTTCATTTCATCAATGGAAGTCTTTCAGTTAATGCATCGATTGCCCTGCGTGGACCTGGGCCAATCGCCATGCAAGTTACCGTTCCCGCCGGTATTTCGGTATGACCCGCGTCAGTAATCATTTCAGCAACCAGATCTACTGCTCTTGCTTCTCCATATAGACGCTTTAATGATTCAAGGTTACTTGCCTCGCACACTACTTTACGAGCACCGGCAGCATTCCATTGTTCGAGTTGGCGGGGGGCACTACGCTTTGCAGTCAGTGCACATTTTACGGCCGCATGGGCCGCTTGGGCTGCAAATTTTCCCTTTGATAGTTTGAGGTCCGCACGTGCGATTATTACCATAGTTGATTGTTCTGGCATCAAATCACGCTGTTGTTGGTGCTGGTTCTGAAGTAATCAGTTTTGTGACATTCATTTCAGGAAATTTATTGAGTACTGGAACCAACCAGAAAGCAAAGGTGATGTTTCCAGCAGCATGGAGTAAATCGAATGAAATTCCATTAACGAGGTACTGGAAATATGTCATCAGGTCAGCCCCTCCATGGAAAATGTACATCGATACCCACCAATCGAAGAGGAAGCCCCATGCCAAGCCAAGAGATGCTACTCTCCACATATTCAAGCGACCATCGGTAATCAACCAGTTTGAAGCAAGCGCGCCGGTCACTGCAACCATAGCCCAACCGCTGGCTTGCCAAATTGTCCACCAGCCGCTTGCAAGGAAAATATTGCTAACTAAAGTAACCAAAACCGCTAGTGCCACCCCATGACGGGAACCCAAATGTGCTCCGGCAAGTAGCATCAGAATTGTTACTGGTTGAATGTTAGGGGCACCTTCCATCAAGATTCTGCCGCCAATTGCTGTGGCACCATAAGCGATGAATAATCCCATTTGCCTACCGAATGGTTTCTTCACAGAGGACCAAAGTAAAGCCATCATCGTACACAACAATATGAAGTGAATGAGCCAAAGTGTCGCTTGTCCAACAGGTGATGGGTGTGGTCCGAGCATATTGGGTGCGAGGTCGGCATTATTCATGAAGGTGTTTGAGATGTGGTTATTCAAAACGCCACATGATTATTGCATCATCTTCTATGCTATTTGCATCAGCGGCTAGTCTCGCTAGCACTCCATCCTCCCAGTACAACAGCCACAAGCCATCTTCTCCATCAATTGCATTTGCGATTTTATCCACTCTATAACCCATAAACTCTTGATGCTCAGAATAATCTAGGCCTGCAATTTCAGTAGCTTCAATGGTTAATGAGCGGGCATTTTGATGATCTTTCATTCCTCCAACATAGATTACGCCGTCACCCTCTTCTTGGTTCAGTATTGTCCCGTTCGCATTAATCCAGGTATTCATATTGGCAAATTCCTCCGGTATTTGTTGATTTAATTCGAAAAGTACGATTTGAGTTCCCATCCATTGGCTTGGAATTGAATCATCAAGAGTTTCTCCCTGACTTTTTTGAATCGGTGTTAGTGCATTATCAATGCTTTGAATATTTAGTATCAAAGCCATGAATATCAAACTTGAGCCAAGTGTAATTCCATATTTCATGGACTCGTTATTAACTCCCAAGAGAATAAATAGTGCTCCGCTGATTAACAAAAACCACCATGGAATTTGCGAAAAGTCACCTTCTTCTTCTTCGATAATCTCTTCCAGTTGCTTCTTTATGATGACTTCGACCCACCCTGCATCATTTACCATGATTATTGCATTATCTGTCATCACCAAATTTGCGGTTAGGAATTGGGTGTGCTTTGGAGAGATAGTTTCTGCCAACTTCCAAGTGCAGTTTTCCGCCTGACAACTAGGTCTGAATAACAACCATTTTCCCTCTGCAGAATTAACTGGGAGAATTATTTCATTCTCCAGAAATTGAGTTTCACCGGAAACGGGTTCGTTAGTTAATTCTTGAACTTCAACACACCAAGATATACAATCAAAGAGGACTGTCTTTTCTGTGGATGCCATTATTATGAATCCATCTTGTTCCGATAGAATTGCCAAAGAACCTGAAATTGGATGGATGATTGATTGGCCCTCATAGACTTCAACTAACCCCCCTCCGCTTTCAGACTGGATTGGAATTAGCAATCTCTGGCCAATGGAAACTATCTTTCCTCTTATAGATGGATTTAGAATTGAAGAAGGGGGCTCCAACCAATAATTATTCCCTGATTCATTGATGCCAAATACCCTACCATCTTCCCCCCCTAACAACACATCATTTCCAAATCGAAGGGGGGAACTACGGTAAAATGTGGATTCTTCAGTAGATGCATTCCAATCAATACTTCCATTAGAATGGTAAAGAGATAGAACTCCATGGTCAGTTGGTACAAGTATTGTATCTCCTTCAAGGAGCAGTGAACCCGTGATCCCATATCCCTTCATTATTGTTTCAAGGCTCCAAATTTCACTTCCGTTTTCTAAATTATGAGCCGAAATCACTCCATCTGTCCATCCTGTAACAACTATCTCTCCAATGACCAAAGGTGGAGATGTCTCAAAAAAGTGTGGTGTTTGATGTTCGACTGCCCATAACTCCTCTCCGCTCTCAAGGTCCAAGGCGCTTAACCAACCAATTGATTTGACTAGGAATATATCCCCAGAAATAACTGGGGCTGTGGAAATCATTCCTCTATCTAAATCAATGATTATTTGTTCTTCTGAAGATGAACTTACCAAAGGAATTGTTGATATCATTAATGTGGTGATGATGAAATATAACTTCATCCGCATTTTCATACCTCAGGTGTTATCGCTAATTACCTGACGAAGAATTGTACTAACTTCCTTTCCGTCTGCCCCTTTTGCTTGTGCCATAACCATCCCCATAAGAGGGCCAATAGCGGCCATTCCCCTTTCCTTAACAAAGTCTAGGCGCTCTGCTACTAGTGATTCAATGAGGCTTTGTAACGCCCCTGCATCTGCTGGCTCCAAACCTAATTCAACTGCACGCTGTGATGCAATATCGAGAAATGCCACCTTACTTTGCTGAGTCATTTCTTCTTTCCATGCGCCACCGTCGAGTAAATCCCGAGCTAGAGTTTCTTCCGAATCTCTTGCGATTGCATCCACTTCTCTAAGATGAATCATTGCATTGAGCAGATTATTTGGGATTCCATCTAAACCCATCAACAGAATAGTTGCAAATGCTTTCCCAGATACTGCCGGAAACCCATCACTGCCTTCCGCTCCTGAAATCAATACATCGTCTAATTCTCTTGCAAGAATCTGTTTGGCTTGATCCTCACTTAGATTGGTTGCAGCCAACCTTGCTGCTCTTTCTGCTCCCCTCAATGGCGGATTTTCAGATACTTTTTGCCATCGTTCAGCAGTCAATACTACTGGAGCGACGTCGGTTTCAGGGTACATCCTAGCGCCCCCTGGCAAGGGCCGCATAGGGCCGGTAGTTCCGTCCTCAGGTGCTCCCTTTTTGACAACAACATTGCGAACTTCCTGCGGTATTCTATGCCATGCTGCTCGGGCCCTCATAATGACCGATTCAAGGGCTAATTCGGCCTGCCATTTTGGTGCAATACAAAGGACAAAAGCATCTGTTTCATCTAAATTAAGTAGACTTTGAGTTTTCTTGACTTCCTCCTCGCCAATTCCATATGCGGGCAATTCATCTGAATGGAATATTCCTTTGACTCCGGCCAGTTTTGCTGCCCCTGCCAGTTCTCTTCCAAGACGTGGCATTTGTGCGCCTTCCTTATCCATTTCTTTTACTCCTAATTTTCCGGCAAGGAGTGGAAGTGAAACCGCCAACATTACTGCTCCAGAATCTAATGATTGGCTAACCATCTTGGAAGTTGATTCACTAAAAATGGTGGAAACATCATTTATTTTCAATGGGATTTTTTCCGCCACAGCCTTTGCGACTTCTATTTCTACAGTTGCATCAGTATTTCTTCTGTCATCAGGAAGTTGCGGCAATTCCATTAATTCTCTAAGTTCATTCGATAGGCGATAGAAATGCAATTGTCGGGCCATCTCGAGATAAATGATGCGCGGAATCCATGAAAGGTCTTGACAGCCCTTGATTTCTACTCTATCCCCACAGCCAATTGAGACATTCAAATCTTGACGTATTGAGCCGAGTCCTCTTCTTACTCTGCGAGTATCTCGAAGCAAGGTTCCCAACGCAAAGGCGGTAGTTTTGGCGTGTTCGGGGTTTTTTATATCGGGTGCAGTTGCCAATTCAACTAATGGAATCCCTAATCGGTCTAGGTTCCAAACTACTTCTTCTCCAGCATCGGTTGTTCTGGCTTCCAACTTTCGAGCGCTGTCTTCTTCAAGGCAAAGAACGTCGATTCCGATGTCTCCTTCATCCAGAGGCAATACTCCATCTGTTGCTACCAAAGTTGTTCGTTGGAAGCCAGATGTGTTTGAGCCGTCAACTACAGTTTTACGCATCGCTTGTAATAGTGGGATTGGTTTCATCGATAACATATCTGCAATTGTCAAGGATATGTCGAGAGCGTCCTCATCATGGCCCAACGGAGGTGCATCATCTAACTCAATTAATCCGGAATTAGGAGATTGTGCATAGACGAATGTACGCCTTCTTCTTGATTCAAAACGTGCTGCAACATCTACTGCACCTCCTTCACCAGAGGTGGCGCGAAGGCGACGAGAAAACTGAGGCCAAGATTGTGGCAAGGTGTCAATGGTTACATCGTGAAGTTGGCCTGCTTGCCTTGAATGCAATTTGCCAGTGGCCAATTGCTGATGGATTTCTATACCACACATGAAGCCGAGGCTAGCAGGGTCCAATGCGTTTGCATCGCTAACATCACCGGGTAATTCGTGCATGCGCTCTCCCCACATATTCTGGAAAATGTCCAGCCTATTGAGTTTTCATCATTCCATAGGAGCGTATGTGCCGTATCCTTGCGGCAAATAAATCTCACCCTTCTTCACATGAAACTCTAGGATTTCTTCTACAGGCCCAGTTTCGATTGCAGTTTTTTCACAGAAATTCAATATGTCTTTCATCAATACAGGTTTTTTCGTGCGGTCATATTCATCTTTGATGAATCTAATTAATTCAAGAGAAGTGTTGCGTTTTGTGGCTTTAACGCCTGATTGCATGGTCGTTTCATCAAAGTTCTCCCCCATTAATCCGTGGCGCCAAGTCCTTGTTATTCGGATGGCTCTATCTGCATCATCTGTAGTTGCTTTGTTAGACAAACGCACTCTTGCGCTGGCTTCTGTTAATCTCACAAGGGCTTCAAGAGCACGCGCTGTTATCGAAACACTATCACGAGATTCTCCTCCTAACCTACGTGTTTCAACGTAATAATTTGTCAATAATTGTCGTGCATCCTCATCGATTATTGGGTTAATATTTCGCTTGGCATAAGCAACATATTTTCGGAATAAATCTTGACCGAGTACTTCTGAACCGTCGTGACTCCTTGACATTCCTTCGATTGAAGCACCTTCGGAAGGATCCATGTCCAAACCCTCCTCAATTCTTTGTTCACTAATTCCGGATAAGCGGTTGGAAATAATATGACTTGCAATGCGCCGGTCAGCTTCTTCTACAGGGTTATCTGTGATTAACCAAATGATATCAAATCTCGATAGTAAAGGTGGGCTCATATTTACTTGCGAAGTGAATGGAACTTCGCTGACTGGGTCGAAACGACCAGCCTTTGGATTGGCTGCTGCTAATACCGCACAACGTGTTGAAAGTGTTGCATTAATGCCGGCCTTGGAAATCGAAATCCTCTGCTGCTCCATCGCTTCATGCATGCTTGACCGGTCGTTTTGGCTCATCTTATCGAATTCGTCGATAGCGGCCAATCCTTGGTCTGCAAGGGCGAGAACTCCTGCCTCTAATGTCCACCTACCATCGGCAGATGCATCTTGAACTGCTGCAGCCGTTAGACCAGCCGCAGAGGCAGACATCCCACTGGTGAATCGGCCTCTAGGTGAGAGATTTGACATGTAATTCAATAATTGGGATTTTGCCACCCCTGGGTCTCCCATCAATAAGATGTGGATGTCTCCACGGTTTCTATTTCCATCTGAATTTTTTCTGGCGACTCCTCCAAATAATTGTAGTAAGAGGCTCTCTTTAATTCGTGGAAAACCAAAGATGGAGGGTGCAATACTCCCTTTCATTAAATCGTAAAGGTCGTCTCTCTTGGAAATTTCTATGATAGTTTCTTCATCTTCAGGTTGGATATTGACTTCCTCAAGAGGAATATTCTGTCTTTCCAAGGAAAGTACTCTGAGGAAAATATCGAATATCGGAGTTTCTCTTCCAGCCTTGCGCTGACTTCTAACGAATAATTCTCCATTTACAGTAACTCTGTCTCCGGGGTTTAGAACTCCTGCAACATCATGTTCTGCAATGGCAAGTAGGCGTTGGGGTTGGGCTCCTCCGCGCAGTTTTTCAGGAGGTTCTTGGATTTCTATGAACTGGCTGTTAATCATAGTTGATTTCTTTTCAACGAGGTGAAAGCGGGTTTCTTTCTTATTCTTACCACATCCTCCATAATTTCTTGAGCATTCAATTGGCTCAATTAATTCCTGTTCATTTGGTTGTTTAATGAAAATAAGGCCTTCACACATGGCACATCGGAATACACCTTCGTGAATTCTAGGGCGAACACCTGAAATCTTGGTTACTATGCTTTCTAAGCCAACCATTTTTCCGATATGGTCTGCACGTAATTCCTTGATTTGCAGACTATGATCACTTGGAAGTCCTGATACCCGAACGAAGGCTGGTAAATCATTTCCTGATTCTTGTAATAAAAGTCGTAATGCAGTTTCTGAAGCATCATGGTGGATGGCGGGAGCTTCTAGTAAATCGACGGCAAACTTAGGGTCAAAGGTTTCCATTTGATGATATTCAACTGCTAAACTCCTAAGTTTTGGCCACATCATCGCCAAGGCATTAATTTCCTCGGACATATATTCCTCAAGGAAACTGCGCCAACGGGCTGGCAGGTCAAATTCTTGAATCATAGCATGGCCTCCTTGTGGGGGGAGTATGGCCGCGGTTGATTGCTTATCAGTATAGCGATTATACCCCTTGGTTTCCACTGGAGATATGGTTGCTTAGACGTCTGTCTTTTGTCTTCATAAATTTCTTCCGAAGGAAAGAAAATAGCCTTTTTTTGAGGTGAAAGGTGATTTGCTGAATCAGCGCCAGAACTCTTGTGTTGACTTGAAATGCAGGCCCCTACTCGACTCATATGAGCAACATGCCCGACCACCCTTTTTCACCTGTGCAGGGTGAATTCAGAACAATCACCATCAATTCAAAGTCACTTGTTGGAAATATGCTAGGTGACCCAACATCAAGAGAAGTACAAATCTACCTTTGTAAAGGCTGGCAAGATGCTGATTTACCTCTTTTCGTGGATTTGGTTGGCTTTACTGGTAGCGGCAAGGCTCACAGTAATTGGAAACCATTTCAAGAATCACTTCCTCAAAGGTTGGACCGCCTTGTAGCAGCAGGTAAAATGGGGCCGGTTGCCTTAGCATTACCAGATTGCTTCACCTCACTTGGTGGTAACCAGTACATCAATAGCAAGGCGATGGGGAATTGGGCGGACTTCCTAATTGAAGAGATGATTCCCACTCTAGAAAGCGAATTACCAGTGATACAAGGTGCAAAGGGTAGAGCTGTATTCGGAAAATCGAGTGGGGGGTATGGAGCAATGGTTCACGGTATGTTGCATCCAGAACACTGGGGCGCCATCGCCTGTCATTCTGGAGACATGGGCTTTGACCGGTTATTTGCAGGGGACTTTCCTAAAGCATTAATGGCCCTTGAAAAGAGAGATGGGGTAGATGGTTTTCTCAAACATATTAGCGATTCTACCAAGATGAAAGGTGAGGATTTCCACACCCTGATGATTCTAGCAATGGCTGCAACCTATGATGCTGATGAAAACTCACCAAAAGGAATACGATTACCTGTAGATTCAAGAACTTGTGTTTTGGACAAAGAGAGATGGAGTAATTGGCTAAAGTGGGACCCTGTGGTCATGTTGGAAAGGTCAGATGTGCAAGATAACCTGAAAAAATTAAAGGGTCTTTTCATCGATTGTGGACAGCAAGATCAATACAATATCCAATTTGGTACAAGGCAACTTTGTGACCGACTTTCAGAGTTGAACATCGAACATCGATATGAGGAATTCGAAGATACTCATTCCAGTATCGACTACCGGATGGACAGGTCTTTGCCATTCCTCTATCATGCCTTGATGTCTTGAACACTTGATGTATTTGCCAACAGTAGGTTATCACTAATTCACTTACACTATATTGTACAGCGCCTGTTCCCTCTCTACTTGAGTAAGATGCGAGTATTAGTTGCAGAAGGAGGAGGGATGCGCACTATCTTTGGTGCAGGAGTATTAGATGCTTTTGAACAAGAAGGATTTGACGGTTTTGATCTTTATATCGGCGTTTCAGCGGGTGCAAATATACTCTCTTCTTTTGTCACCGGACAAGCCTCTAGAAACCTTATGGTAATGGCTAATTCTGCTATCGATACCTCTTACATGTCGACTAGACGTTTTCTGATGGGTGGAGATTATATCGATATCGATGCACTTTGGAAAATGAATGAAAGAGTCAATAAATTGGATGTCGGAAAAGGTCTTCGTAATTTATCTGAAAACAATAGTAAGTTTTGGATTATGGCCACTGATGTAGATTCCGGAATTGCCACTACGATTGAACCAGAGATTGACGATTGGGGGCGATGTCTTCAGGCCAGTGGTGCCCTCCCATTCTTTGTCAAAAATCCGATTGAATTGAGGGGGCAAAGATTCCTTGATGGCGGAGTAGTGGCCCCTATTCCTATTCAACAGGCTATTGAGGCTGGAGCAAGTGAAATTATCGTTTTAAGAAGCAGGCCTTCGGACTATCGTAAACGTGCTGGTTTTGAACAAAAATTTATTGCGGCTCTACTTTCAAAATACCCCGCCTTGGCAAAATTAATTCCGCGAAGAACCGACACGTACAACAAGTCTATTGAATTGATTCACTCTCCTCCAAAAGGAGTAATAATTCATGAAATCGCCCCTGAAACTGCCCTCAAATCTTCACGCACATGCACCGATACAAACTCTATTCTAAGCGATCATCTAAGTGGTTTCAAGGCTGGTCAAGACTTCTTGGTGAATGGTCAGTGTGAAAAACTGCCTACCCATCGGCCGGCTTAATGAGTGAAGGTGTTGACTACGCATCCTCTGGTGTTGATATCGATTTGGAAGGTGCAGCAGTCGCTTCTCTAGTCGGTGCTTTATCAAAATCAGTTAGGAAATCAGGTTCTCGTGGAGCACCAGTAGACTTACCTGGTGGCTTTGGAGGATTGGTCGAATTCGGCGATTCTCTTCTCGCCATGGCTACCGATGGTGTTGGCAGCAAACTTCAGTTGGCCAATATATTGAATGCATGGGCTGGAATAGGCCATGATTGCATGGCAATGAATGTCAATGACTTACTCTGTGTGGGTGCTGAACCAATTGCATTTGTTGATTATATTGCAACTCCAAAACCAGACCCGAAAGTTCACGAAACGCTTGGTAGAAGTTTAGCAGAGGCGGCTGCTCTAGCAAGAGTAACTTTGGCAGGTGGAGAAACTGCAAGTCTGCCTGGAATCGTAACCGAACTAGACCTATCTGGTACAGCATTAGGTTGGCTGCCAAAGGAGGCTGCAATAACTGGTGAAAACATTTCAGAAGGTGATATTCTAATCGGCCTACCTTCATCGGGAATTCATTCAAATGGCTACTCACTAGTTAGGAAAGTTCTGGAATTATCTGGTTCACCTCTTGATGCTGCGGCGCCATTTGATTTGACTGGCCGAAATATCTTGAGATTTACCGATGGGGATATCACCTTGGGTGAAGTCCTCATGAATCCAACTGAAATCTATGTTGACCCAGTGGTTGATTTAATCGAGGAAAGTAGAGGAGAGGGAGGCTGCTGCTCTGCTAATTCATTGAAAGGGATTTGTCATGTGACTGGAGGTGGGTTGTCTAATCTGCTTCGCCTTCATCCAAGCCTTGGATACCATATCTCCTCTCCATTGCCTGTTCACGGTGAGTTTAATTGGATTCAACAACAAGGGAAGGTTGCTGAAAGAGAAATGTGGCGTACTTTCAACATGGGATGTGGGATGATAATTATCGCAGATGGAAAACAGGCTGGTGAAATTTGTAATTGGTTAAATCAACGTATGTCAGGAGTTGCCATTATCGGGGAAGTCAGAACCCATGGACACAAGGTGAGTCATATTCACCCGGATGTTGTTTTCCAGCATTATTGAAGGTGGAATGAGTTTGTCTAAATTGCCAGAGGGTTGGCCAGGCACCGAAATTATTGAAGGAAAAACTCTCACTAATGTTCCAATCAAGCCTGAGAGCCAAAAAGGCCCAGCAGCGAGGGAAGGGAGCGGTTTTCTCAATCCTGCAATGGCCGGAAGTAGGACTCGAAGTGTGTTGATGCTCAATGATGCATTGGAAAATAATTGGTTAGTGAAGCCCGATGCTCAAATCAGAATTATCGATGCCCTTGCTGCAACAAGTATTCGCTCAAGGCGTTGGTTAAATGAAATCCCTCAATCATTGGTTGACAGATTGATAATTGTCTCAAATGATTTAGATGAAACTGCAGTATCTTGGGCAAGAGCAAATCAGCAGGAAAACCCTACTCTTGGCCAACTTGAAATTAAGCAAGGTGATGCTCGAATCAGCATTCTTGAATCTGGTTGGCAATGGATAGACATAGACCCATTTGGCTCGCCAGTTCCTTTTCTTGACGTTGCGATGCAATCCTGTGCCCGCACCGCCGTAGTCGATGTTTGTGCAACTGATACTGCGGCCCTAACTGGTTCTGCAACCTCCTCCGGAAGGAGAAGGTACGATGCAATGGCAGTGGTAGATGACCTACGTCATGATACCGCGATGAGAGTCTTGTTGGGGAGTATTGCTCGCTGCGCTGCACGCCATGACAGAGTTATCGAGCCCTTGTTGGTAATGTTTGATGACCATCATGTACGGGCAACTGTACTAGTCAGGCGTTCAAAGGAGGAGGCTAGTGTTTTCCAAAAATCTATGGGGTGGCGCATCCATCTTCCAACTCCTGAAGAATTACAAATCTCGATGGATGCTGGACTTCATCCAATCGATGAACCGTTTCAGCCACGACTAAGTTGTATGTTGCCGTTTGAATTGCCGCCAGCACTTGTTGAAGGCAGAATAAGTGGGCCTCTTTGGATTGGAGCAATTGGAAACGAGGATATCATGTCAAGATTGACAGTTGAAAAGGCCGAGGAAGTTTGCGCCTCAGACTCTGAACAATCGAAACAACATGTTGCGAGGAGTGTGAAAGGGCTAGCAGAATCCGCTTCTGGAGTAGGCTGCAAAATAATCATACCAGTAGACCAATTACCCCGACTACTTGATATTCCGGGACCTCCATCTCCAAGTAAATTAGTAGAATTGCTGACCGCTGCAGGACATCTCGCTGCGCCTGCAGTTTTACAAGTTCCAGCTATCAGAACCGACGCTCCATGGTCTGTAATCAGCGAAGTTTGTCAGGAAATTTTCAAGAATCATCCTGCCAGTTGATGTCAACAACTTTGACGCCACTAATATCTCTTGGGCAACGAATATGCATGATTCCACCCTCAACTATGGCTTCAACAGTATCTGCATTAATCTCGATTCCAAGGTCGATAATACGTTGACTGCTTTCTTGATGGCTATGAAATTCACCATTTGAATGGATTATTTCCTTAGTTCTTTGAAAGACCAAACTCAAGCCTCGACTTCTTGCCTCGATTGTGATGCCATCTTGAGTAAGTCCTGACACATCAATAAAAACGTGGGCACAACGTGAATCCGCGTGCCATCTAATCTTTGGTTGCCAGATGCTCCCCCCTACTGGTTGGCCATCTTTCCAAGCAATATTTCCCCGTCCTGCTGAAATTGCAGCAACTGCATCTTCAAATTTTTCAACCATTTCATGAGGAGTTATCTTAGCAGCAGAATCGACTAAACCTTTGAGGAATTTCTCGCTCTCTTCACTCATTGAATAACACCTCACCCAATCATCGGATCGTGTTCATCGTCTTTATCCGCTGGCGCTGGAAGCATCGTTTGGGCTTTCTCAAAGACTTCTTTGACACTATCTTCAATCTTTCTAGCATCTTCAATTAATCCAGATAGAGGGATTTCCATACCGGTCAAATCAGCGATGGCTTCTACTGCCAAAGCAGCTGCTCTAGCATCAGGGTACATCGGATTGCATTCTGCTAATAATGCTGTAATATCCAGTCCACGGCGGTCACCCTCTGAAAGGAGATGGCCGGCAATTCCTGCGATAACACCTTGCTGAATCTTTTCAATTTCATTGTCGGCCAATCTTTGGCGGCTTTGCTTAATCGAGCCAATGCCGTAAAGGCCACCATTTCCAGTAGTAGTTTCTTGTCGGACTAGACCATCAACGATAATCAGGCGCTCAAATCCACCCCGCGTATACCAATCAAGAACGGTATTAGCAAACTCTACATCATGTTCAGCAGGGAATTGGATTTCAGAAGTAAATACTCCAACTCCTTTGCCTTGATAGACCCTGACGGGATGCTTTGGGACTTCATCATGGACCAAGGCGATAGCGGGAAAATGTTTGTTCAAGACAGTTCCCAAATGGTCCAGTCCGAGTGAAGAGATGATATGACTTGCAGCGATAACACCAACCATGCCAACAGTGGAGAATCCACAGATGGCAACACCTCCTGTTTCAGGGTCTGCACCTTCGTGGAGAACCAAGGCGTAGGCGCCCTCTGCCTGCTCATTCATGATACTCCCTCGTCAACTCTGCTAAAGCGGGCAGTCAAATGTATTGCGTATGAATGAAAATTTGATTCACTCTTCGAAAAGGGCCCAATCTTCCATTTCAGGAGTACGGTACCACCAGACTGCGTCATCATCTTCCCACCATTCAGTTCCATCTTCATCGACTGTAACTCCATCATCACCAGCATCAGCCTCCCACTCTCCAGAATCTTGCTGATCGTATTCGTCATCTGTATAATATTCCTCGGCCACTGGTTCGGATTCTGGTTCTGGTTCTGGTTCTGGTTTGTTGCGTCGCTCTTGGAATTTTACCGTATCAGGTCTACTGACACGTGAAAGTGCTTTACTTCCCGTTGGTTTATCGTCATCATAGAATGAACCTTCCCAATCATCGTCATCGTCATCGTCATCGTCATCATCATCATCGTCGTCGTCCAAATCTGCCTTTCCACCGAATAGCATGCTACCTGAAACGACAATCACTCCAAGGCCGATAATGCCGCCTGCAGCATAAAGAGCGTAGGTAAGGAAGTTACTATCTCCACCAGCACTGGCATTATCCTCAAGGGTTGCATTGTCTTCGGCACCTGAATTATTGTTGCCAGGTTCTGGAGTGATTACCTCTTGGCCATCATCTTGGTCAACTAATTGCCAAGTTAGGGTATGATTCAATTGTGATGTTTCGCCTTCGTACTCGAGGTTGCCCCTGAGTGTGAAGCTGTTTACACCTATTGTTAAATCCGAAATATTACCGCTCCAATCAAAACGCAGAGCAAAGTCATAATCGCCGTATTTGGCAACATTCACAGTGCTGGGTTGAATTGATACTGAAATTGATTCTGAACCCATCCAATCAGTAGAACTACCCCAGTTAAGCTCAACTGGGAAGTCATTTGGGTTGTGAATACTGCACTTGCTAGAATTTGCTGCTCCTGGATCTTTGGCAGGTAATGAAACTGAATCACAAGTTATTGTTGGATTGATTAGGTCCACAGGGGTGTTATTTTCTTCAGGTTCTTCAGGCAATGGTGGGCTGACAGAGATGCTTTCATTTTGTGAATCAACGATTAACCAATCTGGAATTCCTGTCAATATCATCGTTACATCTCCGCCATTAGGCAATGAGTCGATACTAACTGAAGTTGTACCGTCAGTGAGGAAGGCGGTATTACCTGAATCTAATATGCTTTCATTGAATATTTCATACTCCACCACTACCGCTTCAGAAACTGCTGCTTGGTCTGCTGGCGAGTCCGAAAGTAAAGAGGCTACAACAATAAATTCACCGTCTTCATCAACCCTCAAATCAGTGCTTGTTATTGTAAATGATGCATGGGCTTCAACATCCAAGGAAGCACTTTGAACGCTTGCTGAAAGGGGTTGATTTGCTTCATCTCCTGAAAATCCAGCGTAGGAAACTGAAATTGTGATTACTTCTACAACATGGTTGTCCATAATTACATCATCAAAGTCATCAATGTCGATGGCTGTCCAAGCGCCATCTAATCCTGAATTGCCAGAATAATTCCTATTCCAATCGCTATTATCAGATGTCATTTCAAGAGTTAAATTAGAATTTTGTAATGGAGTATCGGCACTCGATAGACTGACAATAACTTGCAGTGGCATCCCCCTGCTAATTGTTAAAGGAGTGCTGCCATCTAAATCTTCATCCGTGCTGGTTATGAAAACACTGATTTCAGAAGATAATTGGCTATCATTTCGTGACATTACAGGGCCATCTGAATTGACATCCATTTGATATCTATCATAGATATCTACCGCAACACTGGCTGCCCAATATTGAGTTCCATCAACTATTTCTCCTTCAGAGGAAATATTGACTTCCACACTTAGATTGTTTTGACCGACGACGGCGACGGGAGTCATTCCAGATACACTGGAAAATGCACTAGTCGAGACATAGATGTCGAAATGGTCAAGAGTTGATGTAGATGGGGCTGGCCATGTGATATTCAACCAACCTCCTTCATCACTTGGTTTATCGATAACAGTTGCATCAATTTGTGTAATTAATCCCGGGAATGGAACTGAAACGGTCAATACCTCTGATAAATTACTTGCAACTCCATACTCATGAAGAGAGCGAACATAGTAATCATAGGTAATCCCTGGGCTGATGGTGGTATCAATGGTCATGTTCAATGGGGCACTCGAAATTTCATGAATTGCAAGGTCAAGTTCAGTACCATTAACTACTCTGAATACTTGGAAATTTAAGAAAGTCTGACCAAAAAGTGATAGATCCTGCCAATTGAATTCAACCATTTGTTCATCAACGCTCACCAAATTAACAACGGGAGTTGGAGGCCGTTCTAATTGAGGAGCACCTGCAATGTATGGGGCTGCCAAATTCTTGATTGAAATGATTCCAGAGGAGGTTGAATTGAACGGAAGTGTGATATTGAAAAATCCAGTTCCTGCCTGCATTTGCTGATTCAAACTATTGCTCAGATTTCCTGAAGCATATGGGTTGTAATTAACCGTGAAAGATACATCGTAAGTGAGATTTAGATTCTCAAGTAATACTATCCCAGCACCTCCAGCATCTACGTTTGTGGTTATTGTAAAGTAATCATTCTGCCAAAAATCCTGAGCAATTGCTGCATTCGGTTGTAGAATATCAATTGCATCTTTAATCTCATTTGCCATATCACTCCATTCCAGCGGCACTTGGCCTGCAAGACCATCACCAGAATAGCCAGTAATGTTGCCTTCCGGTGTTCCATCTTGGTCAATATCGATTGAAAAGTGGTGCCACCCAGCGATGAAGATTCCAGGATTTGATTCCCCGCCCGCAATAATGTGTTCAACTCTTCCATCACCGTCAAGGTCGACGATTCTGACATTAGTCGGGGCAGTGACTGGGGCAAATGATGTCAAGGATTGATTTCCCGCGCCACTCGAATTTAGGCTCCTAACAACCAGTTGACCAACGAAAGTGGAATCACTACCATCTGTTACACCGGTTAGAGGCGTGATGATATCCATATTTCCATCCATATCTGCATCAGCAATTGTTGCATTCATTGAATTAATAATGCTTCCACTGCTAACACTCCATGCTGATCCATTGTACATCGAAACTGTGTGGCCCAAATCAGTAGTTCCAAAGATATCCAAATACCCGTCACTGTCAATATCATGAATTTGCATTTCTGACTTTATTCCGTCAAAACTAGATATTTTAGTTGACCACATTCCATTAGTTATATCCCATAAATATGTTGAAACAAAGTCTTCTGAATCAGAGACGATAGCAGTCCAGCCTGTACCTGTTCCATTCAACTCCCCCGCTGTTAGGTCGGTCAATTGAGCCGGCATTCCCACAGATGTATTAGATTCAATTATCTTAGTTTGGTTTTCTCCCCAAGCACCAGTGGAATTATGGTATTGTCTAAGCGCAAGGTCCGCAGTTCCATGAATTGAAACTAAATCATCAAAATTATCGCCATCCATATCAGCGAACTCCACATCCAGAGTTGCTGCTAAAAGTGAAACGTTATCAAAAGTGGAATTATATCCAACTCTATTTACATCACTCATATGGATACATATTGAAGAATCATCAAAATTAGTTACTCCTATATCTGCCATGCTGTCATTATTGACATCACCTATTCTCAAATCAGTACCGTTAGCACATGTCTCAACCCAAGAAATATTACTCATATTAGAATTAGTGGAGTCCCAATCCATCCATCCAATAGACAAATTGGCACTTGAATTACCATTTGGTTGATTGGAAAGAATGATGATCTCCATATCTCCATCAGCGTTAATATCCGCTAATTCTAAAGCCATCACTTCACCAATTGAGTACAAACCACCCCCAAGGGTTGGAATAAAACTGGCATTCATTGAAGATGATGTGATTTGAGCAGAACTTGGTATGTGGAAACCCAATGAAGTTGAAGTTCCGGATGAGACGCTGATGGATTCATTAATTCCTCCGTTGCTAAATTCAGTTTGTAAACCAAGTCCACCCATTCCTGTACTATTCCAAGCCCATTCTTCGCTGCCATCCTCATTAATATCGAGCCAAATACGGCCAGGGGATGGGTCGTCATCATTGTATGAAACTTCGAAGGTGGCACTTTGGTAAGTAATATTTCTTGGAGAGTCGATAGATGCAGTAGTTACATAACCTGTTGCATTCAACTGAACTGTAGTTGCAGAAAGGCCTCCTGAAAAATGGGTTAATGAGCCATCTCCAGCATCTGCACTAACTGGTACAAGTGCCAAAAGTGATGGTATTAACATCAAAAATGTAAGCGCTAATGCGCTCTTTCTTTGCTTATTTTGAGGGGGGCCAGAGGAGGTCATATGATTCACCCGTAGTAGGTGGAGTCGCGCACTACCTCATGTGGCTTACGCCTGCGCGCCAAGTAACTGATTTACAATAAAGGGGGGGTAATGTTCTGAAAAGGGGAATTATTATTACACTTAGATGGGTTCGTTTTCCCTCTCAATTATTAACTTCCAAAACTAAGAAGGTTTTGCCATAATCGCACACAGTCCCACACTGTCACAGGTTAAAACAAGGGAAGGCATGAAGAAGGTCCATTTACTCAATAGGTTACTATGGAGCGAGCAAACATACCTTCAGTAATAGTTAAAGAAAGGTCATGGGACGACGCATCAGTCAAAGGGGATGCAAACGATGAGCGATGACGAAGAAATCAACAGTAGAATCTACATCAAAGTAGGCGACATCGAAATCGATGTCTCGGGGGCGCAACACGAAGTTGATGATGCAATACTCAAACTACGCGAAGATGAAGATTGGTCCACCGCATTGGCAAAGGTTCGCAATGCAAGAGAGGGGGCAATAGCGGCCGCAGTTGAGGCAGCAAAGCGCGCAGGACTTCCAGCAAGAGGTACAGCATTCAAGGCCTTACTCGATAATTGTAATCTGCAAAAGAAGCCTGACCAAGTACTGGCTGCTCTTCATTACCTTAGGGATGTGGAAGGGGTTAACGATTCACCTCCGAGGGTATTGATGGATTTGTTTGAAGACGCGGGCCTTCTATCACCAGGAAATCTTTCGCTTTACCTAAACAGGCTACGAGAGCGCGGCTTCTTGAGCATACCACCGAGTGCTCATGACAAAAACCGCTATGCAGTCATAACACCAGAAGGCAGAGCGCACTTAGATAGGCGTTCACGCTACTGAGGTGCATGAAATGGACGATTCCCTTCCAGAGGAAGGGGAGCCCATTGATTGGTCATACCAAGGTAGGACTGAAGCAAGTCTTCGAGGTAGGAAACACCCTAATTCTAACTTTGAAAGAGCCATTCTAATCAGAGCTGATTTAGGCGAGACAGACTTCTCTGACTCTAACTTCAAAAGAGCCAGTATGAGAGAAGCCGACCTGATGAAGTCGGCCTTCGATAACTGTGACTTTAGAGGCGCGGACCTGCGAAAAGCAAAACTCAACATCTCCAACTTCAGGAATTGTAAATTCAAAGGAGCAGACTTGCGAGGAATCAGAGGTAGGTATGCAATCTGGGAAGGTAGCGACTGGTGGAATGCCAAAATGGACGATGATCTAATCAAGGCCCTTAGTAAGAAGTGGGGAAAACCCGATGAGGAAGAATAAATCGGAATTATTCTTCAGATTCTGAAATCAAACTATGAGTGTCAACTCCAATCGATGCAGGAACTACTGAAACATCCAATGATGCTTTACCAGAACGGTGCAATATCGGGAATGCGGCAAATAGTCCGCAACACAAGGAACATATTGCTGAAACCACCGATACTCCAAGATATGTCAGAGATGTCAAGCTACTCATAGCCGCAGCAGGGCCGCTAGACAAATTGTACGTGATGACAGCAGTTGCTAACAATACTCCATTTCCTCCAAGTCCAAGTTTTGCTCCAATACTTTTCTTACGCAATAATTGAACTCCACCAGCAAATAGCAAAATGCCACCTATAATCCAACCTACTCCCATGTACCAGTAATATTTGGCATGCCGTAAATCATCATGGAAATCCTGAACATCTTTTGCAGTGATATCTTCTCCTCCGGCCTTCAAACTTTGCAATAATGCTGCTTCTTCTTCTGAATTAAGGTTAGGTTCACCTTGGTTTTGGATGTTAAAATATCCATCATAAGCAACAATAACTCCAACCATCACTAAAATCAACCCTACCAAAACAGGAATGACGGTGTTCGGGCGTACAGGTATTTCAGGGGCAACAAGAATCGGCCCACTAACTTCATTTTCAATTCTCATGCTACCGATGTCCGACATCTTTCACACCTCTGTTTCAGCACACGCAAGAAGGTCCTCTTTCAAGGAGTCGGGGAGTGGTTCTGGTTGTAGGGTGTCCATATCAACACAAACGGTAACTACGGTTGCTCGCCAAACTTCGGTTTCACCATTAGAAAAGGAATACTCCCAAGTAATACTTGAATTACCGACTGAAGATACCCACAACGTACAATGGATATTTTCACCATAACGTAATGGTGCAAGAAATTTGCATTCATTTGAAACTGCTGGGAATCCTAACTTCCATTCGTCCAAAATATCAGGATAACAAACCCCACATATATCAAGCCAAGACTCCTCAAAAAAACGATGGGCCATGTCCCAATAATTTGGGTAATACATGATGCCCGCCTTGTCCAGCATCGGGAAGTCGACACGACGTGTTGCAGTGAATGCCATGCATAGGCGAGAGGGTTCAATGAATCAAAGCCTCGGATGTGATAGATAGACCTATCAACCAAAGGTTGGACGACAAGACATGCTCAAAAAAAGGCTCTTTGTTCTCTTCGGAGTAATGATGCTTCTACTCATGCCTTCAGCGCTTGCTGATGATGATGATGATGATGATGAAAAAATCCTCGGAGTTGATGCAGAAGACCTCGGTGAAGTTGCGCTTTACTTCCTTGTAGCAACTCTTTCAATTGCAGTTTGGAAGCCATCTTTCAAATGGCTCAGAAAGAACGGCCCAGATCTCTTCAATACCGAACCAAGGCCATTCAAGAAAAAACTCGGTATCTTCAATCGGCGATTCATGAAGGTTCATAATTGGCTAGGAGTGATTGCAGCAGTTGTAGGAACTGCCCATGGTATCGCACTGGAATGGCATTGGACCTTGTGGGCTGGAATGGCTGGTATCTGGATGCTCATCTTCAGTGGTTTTCTGATGCAGTGGAAATGGCCACCGAAAGAATTCAGAAAAGGGGCAAGGCTCCTTCACCTGCAAAGGGTTATGTCAATAGTGGCGATTGTGTTGTTGTATGTTGGCCATGAATTAGTTGATTGAAAAATCATTCAACAATGATAGTTGCCGTCATCGAAGGATGAATCTTGCAATAATAGGTGTAGGTTCCGGCAGTTGTGAAGGTGTGGGAAAAAGTATCACCATTGCCAAGATTGCCAGAGTCAAATTCACCGTCATCAGCAGTAGCAGTATGAGTAGCGCTCTCCTTATTGGTCCAGGTAACCGTATCGCCAACTGAGATGGTCAAAGTTTCTGGGCTGAAAGCAAAGCCAGTAATATCTACGTTATTTGATTGTGGAGTCTCGCCATCATCGTCTGTTGTTTCAGAACTTGTGTCATCATCTCCTCCAATGCAACCAATCATTGTGCTTGCGAGAAGTAGCATAAAGGGTGTTGGATTGAATGACTATATGAGGGTTTTTACGAAAAATACAACTATAATTTGCCCGAATTTACCAAAATAAAAAATTTGAAATTAACTAAGCACCCTAATAAAAACCCCATTGGTTGTTAAATTTCTTTGCGGCTAATAATAATGCATTTCCATTGTAACAGTATGACGCGCACGCGAAAGAGTTTGAATTAACAGATACATTTAAATATGATAAATATATGAGTAATATCGGAGCGGAGAAAGATGCAGATGCACTTCACCAAGAACAGAAGGGATCGAGTTCGCAGTCTCGTTCGGTAAATCCGCTTTCCACTTTTCCAACGTTGCAGGTACTGCAGCGCCAGCCTTTGGTTGGAGAATACACTGGGGGCATAGTGTAGTGGATAGCATCTGGGGCTTCGGATCCCAGGACCTCGGTTCGAATCCGGGTGCCCTCACCAATTCAAAGAAAAAAAGGAGATGAGAAAATAGGCCAAAAAGGAGGAAGCAGATACCCATATCCCTGCACAGATAAATTCTGTGAATGGTGTACAAATTGGGGTAGAAGAAGGCTGAAGTGGGAGAAAATTAAGAAAGAGATGATTAGAGAAATGAAGGAGGAAGAAAAATGAAGAAAAATAAGAAAATAATGGATTATGGCGTTCCGTACATAATCAAAGAAGCCTGGCGTGAGGGCAGACCAATGTTCACCCCAATGCCACACATGAAAAATTGGTGGAAGTTTCAACCAATGCCAGATATTTGTAGTTGTACAATTATTCACAATGAAGGGTGGACTGAAATTGAAATTCACGGTTTTGGTGTCCATGACGAAAAAGACAGAGGCCAAGGCCACGGAGAAGGAATGGCAATGGCCGTCAGGGAATGCTTTCCTGATGCTCACATCTGGGTAGATACTTGGGAACATTCTAGAGGCTTTTGGCAGAAGATGATAGCCAAGGGATATATTGATTCGATTGGTAATGATTACCATTGGCCATGTCATAACCATGCATGCAAGCCTTGTCATCCAAGTAGAGCAAATAGAAGGAGGAGAGCAGTATGTTAAGTCAACAATGGAGGCCGAATCAAAACGCCCCACTCTGGCAGGGGGATGAAGAGCCTTGGTTCCATGATATGGAATTAAAGCATATCAAACAGGTTGGACCCTCTTGTGTTCCTACTACCCTTGCAATGTTGGCAAATGCCGCGGGAGGCGATGTATCAATCGAGGAAATGAAAGAAGTCATCAATACTCAAGCACCTCATACCTGGTCAAATGCACTGAAACCCTTTGGATTGCAACTAGCCTACTGCAATAATGACCAAAGAGAAATAGGTCATTATATTGAGGAACTTATAGCGATGGATGATTTGTTCTTGTTGAGTTTTTATTCAAGTCAACCTCCAAGGCATCCAGACCAAAATGGTAAGTTGTGTACTGCTCATATTGTCACAATGTGCAGAGATGAAATCATTGATACTGCGAAGGTGGATGGGAGAATATCTGCTGAAAATTACCCAAGAAGTGGGAATATCACCAAGAGAATATTCAGAGTTGTTCCAGTTGGACATGAGAGGTGTTTATGATGACGGAAGACAATGAATGGAAACAAAGTGAATATTGTAAGATATATTCTGAAATGGGCAAAGGATATGTTAAGAGTATTGGAGAATTTGAACAAGTGCTCAATAAAAAATACTTCTATCAAATACACTTTTTTAAAATAAATCCTTCCTCTTCTGAAGAAGATTTTATTAAATGGAAAAAGAGGCAGAATTTTGGCAATTGGGAAAATGATATTTGGATGATGAGTGATAAAGAATTTCTATTCCAATGGCCTTGGCAAGCAGAGATGATTACCCAATGGGTGGAGATGGAAGAAAAATGAAGATGGCAAAAAGGAAGATGATGAAATGTTTTGGAAAGAAGGAGAATTAGAGTGTGAAATACCCCTGCCAATCGTAGATGGTAGACCATTGATCGTCGCCCATCCAGCCGCTGGAATTAACTATCTAGCAGCTTGGAATGTTATGATTGAGCACGGTCAACCTTTCGTTCTGATATGCGATGATGTAAATCCACATTATCCAGATGAGTTTCCATTCCACAGAGATTTTTCAAACCACGAATACTTCGTTAGAATGGCCGATACAAGTAATGGCGATAGAGTCTACAGAAACCCCAATCTTGCATTTGACAACTTATTAGTTCATAGGGAAAAAGACGCAATTGAAGGACTTGATAATCTACCGCTGGTTGACATTCTATTCATCGATTGGCTAGATGCCATTCACAATCAGCCAAACCCTAGCTCCTTTGCCAAAGTTGCACCATTGATGGTTGCCAATGTCAGAGATGGTGGAATTGTCATTCTAGATAAAAAACATAAGAAAGTGGTTCCAAATTGGTTTGACTTCTCACAAGAAATTGCAGGATTGAAACATCTTGGTACTGCAGAATGGCCAATCCTCAACTTAGATATCAACTCAGGAAATGAAATCAAAGCTGAATTATTCACTGTTGACAATTGTAGTGAGCAAAAAGGAATTTTTGACTTCTTATCAACTTTAGTTATGGAAAGAAGGATGAATCCAAAAGACCTACAAATAATGATGACAAGAATCCCAAGAAGAAACGATAGTACTCCGAGTAAAGATGAATGGATGGAAAGATACTTCGAAGGATTGGATGAACATGGACCGGGCCCGGTTCCTTGGCCAATGCCTCAAGTCAGCCCATGGAAAATCACCCAATACAAACAGTGGATAAAGGATTTAATCAATCAACCTGCAAACCTAAGACCTATCAACAGAAAAATAAGGACTGAAGTGATTGGCAATACTAAAGTCCACTTCATTAACGATAATATCCTCAATTATGTAGAATGGCTATATCTAAGAAATGCTAGTTTAGTCCTTAGAAAAATATTACTAAGCGAATGTTTGAAAATTTGCCCTCTACTAAAATTTAGGGCTGTCAATCTACAACCAAAGTGGGACGCCCCCTTGATTCCAAAACTACAATGGTCGGGACAAGAGGCAACTCCTAATCTGACTACAGAAATATTGAAGCATGCTGATGGGAAAATGGTTGCAACCATTGCCCATGGTGATGCAACTTTCCAAGCATTACTGATTGAGATGATGAATTATCAAGGACCTGTTCAAAACCTAATAATATTCCATTTAGATGAAATAGACTATTCCAACAGTGTCGCCAAGGGTTGCTAATCGTTCAACGACGATAGTTGCTATCATCGAAGTATGAATCTTGCAATAATCGGTATAAGTTCTGGCAATTAGTTGTTAAAAGGTGGAAAATAATTGGCACAATTATAATATATTATTATCCCAAAGTAGTGATTATGAGCGTATGGAACGGGTTAGACGATTATATTATTCTTGATGAATTTTTACAATCAAAAGGATGGTGGAATAATGTGGATACAATTATTTTGTTTGAACCTGAAGGTTTTGATGCTGAAATATTTTGCGATGATGGGCACCCTCGACATAATGAAATGGTGGAACTTCATGAAGATGTTGTTCAAGGCGAATTAATCCATTATTGCAATGACCATGACGATACTAAGTTTACAATTGATACCAATAAGAATATTTTAATAATACATTCAGGACAACTCGAAGACTCTATTACTGCCCGAATTGAAGAATGCCTAAAACCACTTCGTGATTTTATGAAATCTAAACTCAAAGAAGGGACTTTTCGGCAATGGTGAACTATCCGTAACTGATGCTTTCAGTTTGTATACTCTTTCAGATGCAAATTTAGTTATGAAAAGTACTCGGAAAGAACTGGGACAATACGACCTTCGCTATGACGGTGAAAACTCCCATCCCTTACCTGATGATGAAGAGACTGATGCATCATAACCTTGCTCTGCGTTCTCTTCCATCAGTGGTTCGCCACATATTTTCTTGATCGGTGAAACTATTACCAAGGTCATTCATCACAAATGGAGTCAAATTCATTCTATTTCTATTGGGCCCACCTCCTGTTGCATTGGCGCATAGAGCCGGCACTGGGAAGTTCTGCTCCTCTCCGGGGCCTATCTCAAACCACTGTTCATCTGGCACTACCAAGTTCTGATTACCAGTCCATGAAGACTGTTCAAACATCATCCCTTTAGGCACGTTGAAACGAACTCGTTGGGTGGATTTGTTTTGGATTTTCAATTGAATTGCATCATCTGAATTAAATCCGTCTCCAATGCATTCAATAATCTCTAAATTTCCTTGTTTCACCAAATTGTAAAGTGATTGGGAATTGTTCCAGACGCTCATATTGAGAGCTGCTGGTGAATACAAACCTGGTTTTTTATCACGCTGGCTACGTAGTAAGGATGTCTGCGCCAATAGCATCCGCCCACCGAGATAGTTCTCTGGAGCATGATGTATGTCATGGTAAACCCTGTGAGATGCCTCAGTAAATTTATCTCTTGTCTTCTCATTACTCATGTCTCTATGATTCACACCATCTATGCGTGACCGTATTCTTCTTTGTTCGGTAAATGAAATGCGGCTGAAAGGATTCAATTCTCTTTCAATATTAATATCCTCAATTGTTCTAACCATGTTTTGGTGGGGGTCTCCTTTTTCATCAAAGGCTACATTCATCCAACTATATGCAGGCACACGCACACTTACATCTTCTTTTGCTCTGATCCTTCTATCATCAGACAATGGTGTCCCTCTACGAATGGTTATCGTTCGAGTGCGGGGTGTTGGGTTTGATACCCGTATTGAATATCCAATGCTCAAAGACTCACCTCCTCGGTTTCAAGTCCCCTATGTATGAATAAGCGGAGGTTTGTTGAAGTTCTATCTGCTTTTAGGCGGCGACATTCATCAATGAAGCGCTCAAGACAGTCCTCATATCGATTATTCAGATTGTGGCCATAATCAGCCCAACGGTTATTTTCTTCACAGATTTCAATCCTCTCCACATCAGGTAGGAAAATACGGATTATTTTATGGGAACCGCGTTTGAAACAACGAGTGTTTAGTGCGTCCTTGAGGTTATCACATACATGATTTTGCCAAACTCCTGCAACCGGAGCATCCCATGTTTCTCGACCACTATGATCATTATGAGGTTGGTAATTGAAATCATTGAATTCAATTCTCTCTGGTTGGCCTACACTCGGACGCGCAGGATGTTTCCAATGAGGAAGAAATGCTTGTATCCAAAGTTCATCCCAACATGTAGAGGTTGGTGGGCCTGGTATGCAATTTACACCAATACCTGTGCTAGTTGAATTAATTCCACTTGAAGTTTCAGAATTTATCTGCTGGTTGTTTTCTAACATCTCGGCTAACATGGAATGTAAGGATTCTACTAATTGCTCAGCTTGACCAACGGTCATCCCCATGCTCGACATCCAACCAATTACGGATTGGAATAACTTTGCCGCCTGAGCGTGGCTTAATCCAGAACGTGGACAGCCCAGAATGTTGCGGGCGAGTTTTGCAATATAGGTCCGTTCATCAACTTCCATTCGTAATTCATAACCCGAAATTCCAACACCAAGAACTTCAGAAACTAACTGTGCTTCTGTTTGTAGTCTCTCAATAGCATCTTCACTTGAAGAAAGAGTCTTGTGAATAACTTCACCTTCATTAGAAAATGGAATTAATCTATCATTATCATCCATTGAATATGCTCTTTTAGAAGCTATCAGATCTCTGCACTTCCGACTATAAGGTCCGCGACCTTTGTAAATTACATTTTCATTTTCATCATATATTTTTGCCATACTTATCCCGCTAATTTTCTAAAAGGCACTGAGGGTATTTAAAGTATTAAACTAATCAAACTAATTATTCAATAAAAAGTGCAGATGATCCTATAAGAGGGGTTTGGCAATTCCGAGATTATTGGCAAGGGTTGATAAGGCCTGAAAATAAAAGCCCGTTATAGCGCAACATAGAAGGTGAGAAGATGAGTAAGGATGAAGGTAACACACAACCAAAAATAGTAGAAAGTGAGGACTCAAAAGAAAGTGATAAGCAAGTTCTTGATTATAATGAATGGTTTGATGGAGAAGAATATCTTGGATACGAAGAAGGACTTGGTCCACTCGGCTATGCCCAAATTAACTTTCATGACATCGAGGTCTATCTCAAAAGAGAGGGGTGGCATCTGGAGAAGGCTACCAAGTACAAGAGACATGATACCATCAGGGTCGGAGCAAGCAGAAGCAGTTTCCTCAAAGAAAATATGGAACATTCATACTTTGGAAGTGCCCACTTATTTTATCAAAAAAAGGATGAGAAAATTGTTATCAGTCTGCAACTTTCCCAATGGGGTTCTACCATCGAAATATTCCATAATGACGATGAGGAAGCCGAAAAAATATGGAAGAACTTCAATGAATATCACATAACCGAAGGGGTCCTCAAGAGAGCAAAGTTCGACATGGGTTTTAGATTCATTACTCCAAGAGGGAGGAGTTGGGGCGACCTCATCATGAACGATGCCAAGAAGGATATCTTCAGAACCAATGTCACCAATGTTATCGCCAATCATCAACAATTGATTACAGCCGGTTTCAAGACAAGTAGGGGAATCATCCTATGTGGCCCCCCAGGGGTTGGCAAGACCTTGACATGTGATGCTCTTGTCAATGAAATCGATGAGACAGTGATTTATGTAACCAATGATAACATCACAGAAAGAGGAGATATCGCAAAAGTATTTAATTTCGCAAGGAAGTTATCCCCTACCCTAGTTATCTTCGAAGATATCGATGCCTTAGGTACAGAGCAAAGAAGTTTAATGGGCAGTTCACCAATGCTTGCAGAATTCCTCAATGCCTTGGATGGAATAGAAGAAAATGCAGGTGTAGTTACAATCGCATCAACCAATCATTCCGATTTCCTAGACTGGGCATTGCTAAGGCCAGGTAGGTTTGAGATTAGAGTAGACTATGACTATCCAAACAATCAATTTAAGGCCGACCTATTCACTATGTTCCTTGAAGGTAAGGCAAACCTTGCTGAAATCAATATTAGAGATTTGACAAATAGATGTTCTGAGAAAATGACTGGAGCTCATATCAGAGAAATTGTCATCCATGCAGGGTTAATCGCAGGGGATGAAAGTGGTATGAAAGACCTTGAAATTAAGCAGAAGCACATTGATGAGGCACTTAGCAGAACTCTGATTACCCAATCCAAGTTTGAAAAAGAGCGGGGGCATCTAAGTCAAGAAGCCCAGACAAGTCAGTGGGGATGAAATCATTTTCATTTGTCACGTCCACCCTTAGGTTTGGCAATCAAACTTGAAGGGTTAATATGAGGCGAGTTTCAATGCCATAGGCAATGAGCATCTTGTACTTCGGTTATGGGGCGAAAGAACAGGACACAACCCCTTTGGATTGGTTGACCTTGGCATCGCATTCCTCCCTGACCACCGCATGGTTTGGCACTACCATTCCAAAAGCCGTGAAGGGGGCGCTGCTGATGTCGTCGCTGGGGATATCGGTGAAATAGTCCCTGGGGCCTTGTTCAGATTAGAGGGTGATGCAGCAGAAGCGATGGAGAAAAAGGAAGGGGCACCAAATTACTATTGCAAAAAAAAGGTGGTAGTCCTTACTGCTGATGGAAAACAAGTTGAAGCGATTACTTACGTAGTTAATGAAAAGAATATCAAGGATAATTTCATCCATCCAAAAACAGAATATGTCGACTTGATTAGAAAGGGCCTGAGTATTCGGGGTTTGCCAACAAAAATGTTAGATGATTCTCTAAACTGTGTTTATCCTTCATTTCCGGTTAAGTCTGTCTTTGTCTATGGCACCCTTCGCAAATGGGGAAGTCGGCATGATATCATAACACGATATGATCCATACGAGTCTGTTGAAAAATGCAAAACCAATGCCTTAATGATGGATTATGAGAATTTCCCTGGACTTATTCCTGGTGATAAGGTGGTTCATGGTGAAATATATTCTTACTATAATCCTTCAAGACCTTTAGAACACCTCGACTTCATCGAAGGCCACCAAAATTGGCGTTCCCCTAAATGCCTCTTTCAAAGAAGAATAGTTACTATCGATTCTCAAGACAAACAACGCTTTGCTTGGACTTACATGATCTGTAATTGGGATGCCCCTTTGGTGGAATCTGGTGATTGGATGGAGCACACTCGTTATCGCAAACACAATCGATAATATCAATCTGATAGTGGGCTTTTATGGTTCACCCTAACGCCCGTAAATAATTATTTTAGACAAAATCGCCTTAATGGATATATGTTCCATTCAGTTAGATTGATTTTTGAAGTAACCCTTCACAATATTTGTGATTGATTCTTTATTATTACCTATAAGATTAGTAATGTCTCCAGATGGTGATTCAAAATATCTTCGTGGATTATCTAAGATATAATTTACAATCTGTTCCGGTTGTTCTCCATAAACTCTTGATGCCGAAACGCACATATCCTCAATTTGTGCCTTCTGCCATTCTATGAAATCTTTAATGGTTTTCTTGACCAATGATTTTGAAATAACAGGTTTTGAGTCAATAATTATTTCCATAATATCTTCTTCATTAATGCCCCATTCATCGGCTTCAGCCGCATAATCAAAATATGCTTTAATGGTGGTTTCAATTCTCCATCGTTGATGTTGTTGTTGGGACATTCCCATTGCTCTCCAATATTTTCTATTCATATTGATCTCCATTTTCTAAGTGGATTGGCGGGGTACTTTAATCCACGCCTTGAGGGAAGATTCTCTTACCACTCCAGATACCAGCGTTTCGCCATTATTTAACATCAAAAGAGATGCAAAGTTTAGAGGAACAAGACAGTGTTAATCTGGTAGGAGAACTCCAAGCAGAGCGTAGCGTTCCGAATGACCCACGCAAAGCCCTTTGAAAATTCAAATCCGTTTCTGCGTCACCTGCTTGACCGGATCAAATTTCCTCAAAGATAGAATCAACTTCTTCGTTTGGAATAATCGACTCAGCCAATTGTATCAGTAGTTTGACATTTTGAACTAAAATCTCTGATTTGCGAATGAAACCACTCACACGAGTGGAGTTGATAGAATCATCAGAAACTACCACCTTCTTCAGGACATTATTTACCTCTAAGAGTTTAGATTGAATATTGGGTGTGAGAAGTTCCTTTACCTTATTGAGTCGCTGGGGAAACCTCACATCATAATTCATGAATGTAGTATATCCTCCCTGCCCGTTAGGTTCTGTATACGCCGAAACCGAACAACTCAGTTGTTTTCCAATTACCCCACTCATTCTATATTTACCAAACATTCGCGTAACTGGAGTAAAATCGAGTCCCAGTTCTGTTGCAGCTTGTTTCCAAGCAGCATTTGTTTTCATCCGACGCATCTTTGCAAGATAAAAAATGTAGAAAATGCTCAATCCACTTAATACTATAACTCCAACAATTGTTGCGTACCAAACCTCGTCTCCCATCTAATTCACTTGATTTTTCGCCCTCATTCCAACCTATCACTGTTTGCACCAAAGGGGAAACCTTCCGAAACCCATGCAACGCCCTTCAATAATTAGAGGATTATGGTATAGATTTAGTTAACTGGGTTATTTATTGTCAACGCCATTTGACCCATTCTGTGCTAGCACCCGGTTTGCGATACCAATCCTGCCCACCGTGTTTTAACCATTCATATCCATCCGTTGAGACCCGCCCTTGTATATCCGAAAGGGGGGGTTGACCATCTCCCAGCGATAATGAATCCCCGTCTGATTCATCGATATTCATCATGGTGTTGAACTGTACTTCAAGATTGGAACGTATCCGTTCCAGGCGTAGGGCCTGGTGGGGGCCAATCATTCTCCACATTAATGCGCGCTCATATTCATTCGAGATGATTGCCAATTCCTCTTCGGATTGGGCTGAGAACATGGCCTCCTCGAATCTCTGAGTCCTCGTTCCACGAGTGGAAAGTCCGACTGCTACCCATATGAATACTGGCAGGCCACCTAGTATTCCCATCAAATCCCATGCACCAAGGCCAATATTAGTGCCGGGAACAACCACTTCGAAACTGTCTATTGGATGCGAAGAAGAGCTGAATGGGTCAGTGCCTTGCCGTAATTCGTCTGAATCTAGATAACCGTCTCCATCTGCATCCAAGTCCTCATTGTCACCGATTCCATCGCCGTCGATATCCTGAGATTCCAATGGGTCATTCGGAAACGGATCCTCATCATCGTTCACTCCATCATTATCATGGTCATCTGGGAAGATATCAGGATTAGTTCCGTTGGGGTTGTCCCCCATACCATCCCTATCACGGTCCGACCATTGACTAGCATCCAGAGGAAAGGCATCCTCGCCTGAAGTGATATTTGAGGGGTCAAGTGGATTTGGATAGCCATCCGCGTCCCAATCAAGTTCTGTTCCAAGACCATCCTTGGGTGAAGGGTCATTGAGGTCAGAAATGCCATCTCCATCCATATCTGGGCAACCGACCAAGTCATACTGAGAGTTGCCATATTGAGTGAAACAATCGTCCGTAAGGTCACTCAATCCGTCTGAATCACTGTCCAGACAACCCCAACGGTCGATGCTCGAGGTCCCTGCGGTCAGTGGGCATTCATCACTTCCATCCTCCAGACCATCATTGTCCGAATCCCCGCAACCAAACCAATCTTCCAAAGTTGTATCGACGACTTTCATCGTGCTAGTCCCTGCCACGGAACGACAATCGTCTCCCTGAACTCCTGATTCACTGTCTCCGAAACCGTCGCCATCTGCATCTTGCCACTGGGTGGCGTCATCAGGATGACTATCTGCGTAACCTAGAGGACTTGCAGGCCATTGCGGCGTGGGGTCTGACCAACCGTCTCCATCTGTGTCGAGACAACCCGTTCTGTCATTGACGCTGTCTCCCCAAGTGAGCGGGCATTCATCATCTACCTCGTCAGCCACTCCATCACCGTCGGCATCGCTCCATTGTGTTGGGTCGAAATCAGCAAAATCCGTTTCATCTGCCCAACCATCGCCATCAGAATCAATACAGCCATACCTATCTATGCTACTGTTTCCAAAGACTTCTCTGCAGGAATCCGGTTGGATACCTTTTGTATTATCACCATATCCATCACCATCCTCGTCCGACCATTGAGTGCTTTCGAAGGGGAACATGTCAGGATTGTTTCCAGACTCATTGTCTCCATAGCCATCACCATCGGTATCAGAATGTTGAGTTGAATCACTCGGATATCTATCTGGATTGAAACCGTTTGGATTGTCTCCCCATCCATCCCCATCGCTGTCTACCACCTGTGTCGAGTCACTGGGAAAATCGTCTGCCGAATCACTAGTCCCATCCCCATCGCCATCAAGACATCCGAATGAGTCAAGCCATGAGGTGCCGAATTGTAATGGACAATCATCGAAATTACCACTTGCCCCATTACTCTGCAAAGAAGAATCTTCGAAACCGTCATTGTCAAAATCCAAAGGAGATGGGTCCTGCAAAAATGCATCCTCAACGAATTCACCTGGCCAAGAAGACGACCTTGAGGTCCAACTCGCGTTACCCCAGTTGTCACCGAAGCCATCGCCATCACTGTCATTCCATTGGGTGGCATTCTGGAAAAAGGCGTCATTGAGGTCCGACTCGCCATCACCATCCAAGTCTGGACAACCGAATCTATCTCTCCAGGAGTCGCCCCAATATCCTATGCAACCATCAGGCAATCTTCCTTGAATACGGTCTCCAAACCCATCTTTATCCTGGTCACTCACTTGGGTTGGGTCGGTTGGAACCTCATCACTTGGTTCACTGACCCAATCTCCATCTTGATCATATGCTCCCAAGAATATCTGATTGGTTTGTTGCTCGTTGGCCACGGCCAAGTCTATCGTTCCATCAGCATTGATGTCACCCATCTTGAGCACCCATGTATCGAGAATATCAGGACTAGTCCAGATGATATTATTGAACGTCCCTGCTTCATTCAAGCGAATGTAATTGTTGGACTGATAGTTCCCCTCGACCATATCGAGGTCGCCATCATTGTCAACATCCCACAATCCAATGCTCACCGTATCGATACTGTTGGGAGTCTGCCAAGAAGGGCTGGTAGGAAAGTTTCCTGTTCCTGGATTAAGGTACAATTGATTGGGCTGGTTCTCATTTGCGACAACGATATCGACGTCTCCGTCTCCATCAACATCTCCAACGTCACAACCTTGCGTATCCATGGAGGAAAAACTGCTCCAGCCTGCAGTAGTACTCAAAGTAGAGCCAGTGTTGAAGAATATCTGGTCGACATCCCCATAATTGCCAACGAACATGTCGAGATTTCCATCACCATTGAAATCGGCTAATTCTGCACACATGGAGTCTTTGCTGTCACTGCTGCTCCAAGATGCGGAAGAGGCCAATCTATACCCCTCCCCCCAACTTGCCGACGGGTATATTCTATTATTACCATCATTGACGGATACCAGATCCGCTCTGCCATCTCCGTTGATGTCTCCCGCTGCTAAATATGTGGTATCATCTGAATCGGAACTGGTCCAAGTGGTGCTATCATAACCTTCTATTTCACCTCCGCTCTCCAAATTATTCCTAAATCCGAGATTCTGGCCATCATAATCTCCAATGATGACATCTGGATCCCCATCATAATCATAGTCAAACCATAGCATTGCATTCGACCAGTAATTGGAAGATGTGGACCAGAATAATGAGTAAGATTGTGTCGTGTTATCAAACTCATAGACTCGGCTGGCTGAACCATAATTCCCAATTATCATATCCAGATCGCCGTCACCATCCATATCTCCTAAGTCCATCGAATAGGTGTATTCGGATGCACCATCATTCCAAGATGCCGAGGCTTGCAACATCTGCCCTCCATTGATGAACACAAGTGGCCCATCATTCCCATCAGCAGTGGCAAAATCAAGGTCGCCGTCACCGTCAACATCACCCCAGGCTGAATCCGAGGAATCTCCTATATTCGGAGTCGACCATTCTGCTTGAGTGCCAAAACCGGAGCCATCGAAGATACGAATCTTGTCTTGGCTATTGGTGTTGGATTCCAACAAGTCCAGATCCCCATCCATATCCACATCAGCCAATCGAACATCCATCGTATTGGCTGATTCAGTACTGCTCCAATCAGCAGAACTGGACAAGGTTCCAGCAGTGTTCAAGAATAATTGATTCACTCCTCCATGATTACCTACAACCAAATCCATGTCTCCATCAGCATCGACATCACCGAGGGCGACCGAACTAGTGGAGTTATCAGCCGGACTCTGCCAAGAGGGGGAGGAAGAGAAGGTGGCTCCAGAATTGAGATAGATGGAGATTCGCCCACCTGAGACCGCTTCGATGAGGTCGAGGTCATTATCTCCATCAATATCAGCAAGTTTGACGTCCGTCACAACACCGCTATGGCCGCCTTCCCAAGAAGTAGATGAACCAAAGGATGAACCTGAATTCCTGAACATGACCACCCCCTCATTCAATACTCCAGCAACAAGGTCGAGGTCATTGTCCCCATCCACATCACCCCAATCGAGACTGGTGAATCTGGAACTGGTGGTCAAACCACCATAGAGATGAGACCACGTCGCGGTTGTGGAAAGTGTCCCTCCTTGATTCTGAAATATCTGTATAGCCCCCTCGTAATTGGCCACTGCAAGGTCTGCGTCGCCATCTGAGTCATAATCCCCCCATGCAATATCGAGGGAAACGAGTGAGTCTGAACTATACCATGAGGGTGTTGATTCCAGTCCGTTACCATGATTCAGATAAATCGCGTTCTTGGCGCCATTGTTTCCAATTGCCAAGTCCAGGTCTCCATCTAAGTCGACATCCGCCCAATCAGTAGATATGGCTGCTGAACCCTGACTATTCACCTTTTCAGCAGCGGAATTGAAAGGAGTTGGAGTAGGATCTGAAACGCAATTTGCAGTTATGGCCAGACAAGAGAGCCCTCCGCGAAAATCGCCGGCGGGCAATGCCGGATCCATTGGGTGGTCGTCATTTGAATTGAGAACCCCATCGCCATCCCAATCATTTGTGGAGACTGAGTATGATTGCTGAGGCTCCCACCAATCTCCAGTTGCCATATGGTAGCCACCGATTGAATGGTCTCCTGTGACTCTTCCTTGCACATGTCCTGCCAAACCCACTTCGTTGACCGTGGATTCCCCGTTATCCTCCACATCAAATACTGTTGCAACGAGAATAACCTGTAGACAAAGTAAGCAGACCAGCGCTGAAGAAAGGCTGGTGCGAGCGCGGAGCATGGATTGCAACGGGGGCTTTCAGAGGATAAGATATGCGATGAGAACACGAGTGAAGACCCATACGAATAGCCCATTGAAAGGGATTTAAAAATTGTATTTCAATTGAATGAATGCTTACATTCTGGGCAAATTGATGAAGTCGGAGCAATCATCTCTCCGCACTCTGAGCAGGGTACGTCTGAATCATCTTCTTGTGGTGCGTATTCAGCGACATCATCCTCACCCGCATCACTTTCATCGGATCTTGTTTCGCCGGAGACTATTGCCTCAGCAGCAGCAGTCAACTCCTTCCTGTTCAGAAACTGATCATCATTATCATCGTAGTTCTTAGCCTCTCCGACCAATGCTTCCTCACTGGATAAATCATGGTCTTTCAGAACACCCTTTGCAGTTCTCTGATTGTATTCGAAATCTCCATCCTTTTTGTCGCCTTTCTGATTGGACATGTTTTGTCCGAGATGCAATAACCTTCAAAGTATTGTGGTCAACCAATTGCCCACATTTTTTGTCTTCATAACAAAGGTAATTACTCCACTCCTGAAGATATACGAACGCATGGGTGCGCTCTGCGAAGGCCCTCAGTGCAACTTAGCCAAATACTGGTTCATCCATTGAAACCACTGCACGCCCTGTGGAAATTGCAAATGTTAAAAAGGCAGGTAATAAATCTAAATGCATGACTGAAATAAAGACATGTCCAGCAACTGAAATAGACCTGATTGTCCAAAATGATAACCATGGATTCGATGAGAATCCAAATCTTGAACCTCCAATAATGCATGATGTGTTAGTTGATGGTCAACCGGCGAAAGCAGGGGTAGGCTCCTTCGGAGCATATAGTACACGAATTGTATTGGTATTCGATCCACCTCACCCAGAATGGGGGGGTGAATTTTCTACCAAGTATTTCATTTTCGATGAAAAAGAGCATGGGGTAGTAAATTGGGGATATGAGGGGAAAAGTTTCCATATTGAAAAAATTGTGAAATCTTAGTTTATTTCTATTCTTTCTATTCTATTATCATCGAACTCAAAAATATAAATATCTGTGTCTCCATCTTGAGAAATATTAACATCAATTATATTTAGCTCGATATTGATAATGGTCTCAAAATTGACGTTTTCACCCTCCAATTGATAATTGAGAGTTGTAATCGGGCTGACTTCGTTGAATGTTGTAGACTGCCATCCCCTCATTGGGTCGTTTGAACCATGATAGACATTAAATTCAGATATCTCATTCAACTGCCTTAATACCAAACTGGTATTGTCTATCGCACTTGACAGGAATACATTATTTACATCAGAATAATCAACAGACACGTCATTGCCAATGTTGAAAGTTTGTGTATATTCATGATGATCATTGGACTCGATTTGATCATGGAAATAAATTGCGCCGTCGTTGAAAAATATTACGCTCCTAGACACTTTTACTCCTTTATACAGAGTATGACTGGCTTTGACATAACTATAATTTGATGTAATTAAATAATTTTCAATGACTGCTTTACCAACATTATCTGGGTTCTTGACATTATAGGATTTATCATCTACTGCAATTGAATTATGGGCGAATACACTTCTAATAAAGATTCGATATGGGTCATCTTCAACGAAATTGTACTTCCCGGAATCGACAAAGAAATCTGTCTGTTGGTATGTCAATACAAATGACAAGTCGTCGCCCTGTTTATGTACGCTTGAATGAAAACCATTGAATAAAGCAAAGTAGATTGGAGATGCAATTTCCCAGTCATTCTTGAAAATTGCCACACCTGCGTCTTGGTATACGATACTATTCTCAACAATCTTCTCCCCTTTGTTTCCATTACTCGCCAAATACAATAGATGTTCATTCGTGATCTCACTTTCTGAAATGCCTAATACATAATCACCAGTTGAATCCCCCACTAACGGAACCGTACCATCAGGTTTGGCAATATGCACCAAATATTCCTGCATTTGGTAAATTATAGAATCCAATTCTACGTTAATGGAATTATAATGATGATTGAATTTAGAGATGCTCATGAATAATTGTAATACTAAATAATGATACGCTGCGCTATGTTCTTTGTGAACACCAGTGGGCGTGACACTTGTTTCCAAATGGATTGAAAGTCTTGAAACAGCTACCTCTAACCACTCCTCGCTACTCTCAAATACTGGAAATAAAACTGCTAACTGTATCAACGCCCTATCTTGATAGATGCCATGATTGTGTCCCCAGAAATAATTAGTCTTTTTTGCAGTATATTCGCCATGCTTTCTCAGCATATTGAGAAATTCGTTGGCAAATTCATCATCAAATATCTGTGAATTCCGATAATGATCCCAGAAATAGATGAATGTCGTTATTCTATTGGCTGTGCTGTGATCATCCCATGCTCTTTCGCTTGACTGATTGCTGGAGCTTGGGTTGTGTTCAATCCAACTTTCAATAAACCATTTGGCCTTCTCGAGATACAATGAATCTCCCGTCAATTCATATGCGTTGATCAAGTAACTCACCATTCGTAAACTATGGTAATAGAATTGCCAGGTCCAGTCATCAAAAGGGTCTTCAGACCAGTCTAATTCGTCTTCATCGTAGACAAAAGAATCCCAATACCTGAGAAGAAAGATTTCATTATTATTGATTAATTTATCAGCAATTCCAATGGACGCATTGCTTGCTGGTGTTCTTTTAATGTAGTAATGCTCATCATATTGGTCCCACACTTGGTTGGCATCATCTATGTCATATTCAACAAATTTATTGCCTGTACCAATACATCCGGATAGCATAGAAAACAGAAATATACTCACCAAAGTGAAAGATACCGCTTTGGCCATACTATCCGGTTAGATGAATGGTACTTGATGATTTATCCACTAGGGAGAAAATACCACCGATTAGGGCAGTTTGATACTCGATAGTGCTTCACACTTCCATCAATTCATCACAATGTGTGCAACGAACCTTACCCGAGTAGTCGCTTGGAACTCTTAAATTCTTATCACAATAAGGACAAGCTACTGTTATTTTCTTCTCTTTTGAAGAAATATTCGACGACCCCAGAGATGATGACGTTTCAGATTCACCAGGCCATCCTGGCTTCAAAGTATTGATACTGGTCAGCAATGGGACACCAACAAAGACCATGCAAACACCTGAGCACATCATGGAAATAACATGACCAATCGTATCCAACCATACAATGGAAAGAGGATTAAAACCCCCACTGAACAACAAACTGAGTAAACCAGATAATACCAGAGCGCCCAAAGTTATAATCAAACCATTCCGATAATTTAGAACAGTCAATACCCCTCCTGCCATGAATGCTGCTGCAATAACCAATGCAAGGAGCGCTGTTAATATTTCATGTGCTTCAAGTAGAAACATGAGACCAATGCCGCCTCTGAATATTGAATAAAATATTATGAATGTTCCAATGGTTATCATGTATCTGTCTGGCCCATCGATTTTGATTAGAACAGTATTGTTGGAAGAAGACCCTGCTGAAACCTGTGACTCCTCTTCACCTTCATCATCTTCCATCAATCGGATAACCACGTCATCCTTGTCTCCTGAAAGCCGTAATCCACGCTCTTTACAGATTTTTTTCAATTCCAAAAGAGTCATCGATTCATAATCCATAGTCTTGCTATAACCGGTTTGGATTTAACTATTACACCGGACATAAATGTGAATTAATTTTCCTAAGTAGGAATGGACGGTTTACTGAGCCCCCGTTCACTGGGTGCTATTCGAGCGGACCCACCGCGATTCGAACACGGGTTTGAGGCTCCGCAAGCCCCAGTGATATCCAGGCTACACTATGGGTCCTGTAAAGCCGGCGAGTCGCCCTTCCTTCTTGAACGAAACGGTTGCGCAAAATCACATCTTCCAAACAACTTGCTCCCAGTCCTTTGCTTCTGCTTGCTTAGCAAGGCGCGCATCAGGGTTGACTGCCATTACGTTTCCACATAATTCCATGAAATGTGCATCAGCATGGGAATTTCCATAGCCCCAGCATTTTGTTAAATCGTGATTGTTTTTTGCTGCGTCGTTCTTGATGATATTGATTTTGCCTTTATTCCTTGGAACCAACCAGCCTTTTTCAGAGCCGCTTAGTCTTCCTTGTCTAGTCTCTGGGCCACAGCCATAAACCTCGTCTACTCCAAGAAATTCTGCCATCGCTTCAGCCATTGGAGCAATAGTTGCTGAGATAATGACAACCCTATGTCCTTGTTGTTTATGCCAAGCGATTCTATCGATAGATTGTTGTGGAACTTTTTTACTGAGATTATCTTTAACGATTTGTTTGGAGAGGGTTTCAAGTTCCTTCCATGTTGATAATGTAAAATGGCCGCGGTTTCTTGCTGAATCATACCAGGTTCTGCCAATCATCAGACTGCCAAGGCATCTTAATGTCCACATACTCATGGTTATTGGTAATCTCCAAGGCCTTTTTTTGAGCAAGGTTGCAGTTAATGTCTTCTCGCTACTAGCATCCAATAGGGTGCCATCGAGGTCAAAATAAGCTGCGACATCAGTGCCGGACACAACCTTGCGAAGTGTTGCTTCTTCAAGGATGCTACCCTACTCAATCTTCTGCTACGACGTATACTCGGCGTCCTGCCGCGTGGTCTCGGTAGTAATCGACACCTTTGCAGTGGCGGGGGATGAAGAAGCCTACTTTTCTCGGGGTTAATCCATGATTACGCATTCTTCTATCGATTGTGAGCCAGGCGACAATTTGTTGCGCTGTGCATGGCTCGTTTCCTTTAACATAGCCTTCAATTTCGTTGATCAATCTGTCTGTTCTTGCCTTCTTCTGACTGCCTTCTCCTTTGGGTTTTGCCATGCGGCGAACATCACCCTCCTACCCTTATGAAGAGCAGATGGGATATCCCATGGATGACCCTTGTTTTGCAGGTGTTTTTTGATGCGGTGGCTGCAATGATGGTTTTGGAAAATGCCTTGAAGGGTAGCCTACTCGCAAGGCTTGGTTAAGATGGTCGCGACATTGAGTATCAATAAACTGCAAGCAAGAGATGGCTTAGTCATTGACAGCGATGTTCACATGAGTGGGGTCAACGATTTTGACTTCTCTCCTCGGCTTTCTTTGAATGGAAACACCTTGTCAATAACTTCTGCTTCAGATGGTTCTGAATTAGCAACAACAGAATTAGATGAAGATTTTTTACTCTTGGTCGAGCGTGATAGAAGTGCTGAACTAAAAGTCAAATTTATTGTTAAAGGAATGCATGGGCGTCTAGACAAAATCCACCCAATTATCGCTGATGGAAAGGCCAAGAAGTTGGCTGAGTCTCGATGGAAGGCTACTCTACCAATTAATTTTGAGTAAATTATTGAGCGATCTCAGTTAATGTTGGTACCATAATAACGAATGTGACTGTTAAGGTCCAGTCGTTACCAGTATCTGGGTCTATTCCTTGACCAAAGAGGGCATCTGGGTCTGCTTGTTCGGCGCTAATGGACCAAAGCCAAGTTCCTGCACCAAATCCACTGCCGCTTGGATTGAGTAGAAGGTCGAGTAATGCTGCCTCGGTATCTGATGTCATGATGCTACCATTATTGATGCTGTTTAATCCATCTCGCTGTAATTCTGCAGAGGCGCTTTCATTACTGGTGATATTACTCGACGAGGAAGTTTTCTCACTATCGCTCCATCCTGCTTGTTCAACGCTAACATGGAGGGTGAAATTGTCTTGGGGCATTATTTCCCAATCTAATTCAAGTAGGGCTTCAAAAGAAATAAGCATGCCTTCTTCCCCTGGATTATGGGAACTACTCCATGTTTCTCCTTGTTCAGTATAATTATCCCAAGTGAATTCAAATGCTCTCTCGGTCCATTCTACCTGGAATTGCCTTGTTAGGATTTCAAGGTTCCATGGAGAGTTTGTTGCTCCTCCATCTTCATCGGTAATTGTTAGGCTACCAAAAATTTGACCGCTATTTCCAGTTGGTAGTTCAACTCGCAGTAATTTAGAGTCGGCGTCATTCCTGTTATCACCATCACCATCGCTGTCCTTTGACCAATCAAGGTCCCAAGAAATATCCAACTCTCCCCCTTCGGGGTCGTAGGAGGTGCTTGCATCGAATACTGCAATATCTCCTGCTTTGACCTGTTCAGGCATTGAAAGACCGAGTACTGGCACACCATTGACTGAAACTGCAGAAGTTACTGTATCTGTTCCACCTTTATCGTTTTCAACGGTGACTGAGATTTCATATTGCCCCCAATCATTGTAGCGGTGTGATGTAAAACCGACTAGAGTCTCATCACTACTACCATCTCCAAAGTCCCATGTAAACAGGGTGATTACTCCACTAATTGCATCAGATGAACGCGCATCAAGAGTAATTGATTCTCCTTGCTGGATGTGGTTTGGCCATACTTGTAAGTCGGCGCTTGGGCTGGGGGCGTCTTCTCCTAGCAATGAAGAAAGACAGCCGCTCAAAAGAGGCGCGACTAGGAGAAGGGCGAGTAGGATTGTTGCTGAGTTGCGGGGCTTTACTGAAAAGGACCCTCGCGACATAAGGCTAGCGCTATCGTCATGACATTTATTGCTTGGTGGTGAAGGTGTGAGTTCTTTACTAATTATTCATCTTCTACGGCTTCCGAGATGTCGCCTTCGATGGAAGCAGATACAAAATGTGCATCTGCAGAATCAACATCGATATCGTCTGCGACATCAACATCGTAGTGTGAAACTAATTCTTCTTCGGCAAGAAGGTCATCTGCGGTTGCGTCTCCAATATCGATTTGTGGCGATACATCAACCGCTTCGACAACCTCCAAAGGTGTCTCCTCTTCATCATCAAGGTCGTTCAAGGCTGCGGTTATTTCATCAGCGACAGAATCGGCATAATGTTCTTCTAATTCTTTCTCGGCCTCGGCTTCTGTTTCATCGAATGAAGGCTCCTCGACTTCTACTTCTGGAGTCCAGAAACTCTTGAACCACTGCTTGATACCCATGCGCTCCCCGCTCCCGACAGGCACTTCTTATCTAATGGTTTATCGCCAATTTATTGTGTTATGACTCTCTGCATGTGCCGTGGTCAGCGATTGCTTTGACGGAATGTCGGTTTTTGCCCTCGATCTTGAGACCACAGGACTACGGGCTAATAGCGATAGAATTGTCCAATACGCCTTTGTTGGTTCTGATAGTGATGGTAGTAAAGTGAGGATTGAAGAGTTGATTAATCCTCAACGGGCCATTCCCTATGAATCATCAATGATTCATGGAATTTACAATCGTGATGTTGCTTCAGAGGCAGAGTTTTCTGTTCATGCCGACAATATTCATCAAATGATGGAGGATAATGTCATCGTCGGGCATAATGTTCGGCGCTTTGACATGGATTTCATTGCTGCAGAATTCTTGCGCCTTGGCAAAAAAGCGCCACGTCCAAAAGCAATAATAGATACTTTAGAAGTCGCAAGAAGATTGAAATTACCACGCCCTCATAACCTTGGAGCATTGTGTAAGAGATATGGTATCGATTTGACAAATGCCCATACTGCTGGAGCTGATGCTGCAGCAAGTCTTCTACTTCTTTGGCGATTCATGAAAGACCATCCGAGTAACTTCCGCCAAGATGTTGCTGAAATTGAACGCTGGTTAACTACCGGTTCTTCCACCTCTTCTTCAAGCGATTCTTTAGGTCGGGGGTTGAATGACCTTGAACCTCTTGACAAGCAAGGAAGAATCAGAATTGACGGGGATGACTTGATTCTTGCATTTGGACGGCACAAGGCTAGCAGCCTGAAACAAGTGAAAGTCAGTGATGCACCTTATTTGAATTGGTTGATTTCGCCCGCTTCATTGATTGACGAGGAAGCGCGTGAATTGGTGAAACAACATATATCTTCATTCAACAGTGCTTGAATCAATAATTGGAGACCAAGGCAAAACGTCGCACCAAGAGCCAATTCTCCATGACTGGGCATTTGTCAAAATGCTGCCAAGATAAACTGGTCCTTGGTGTCCATCACTCTTTAATAACTCAAAATTCAATGCCCCCCTGCCTTTGAAAACTGCAGGAACCATCTTTCCTGTTGGTAAAGGGCGCCCTGTGTCATCAATCGGTTCGCATAATTCCAATGACGCTGCTCCAGAACTGGGCTCATAGGAATGGACAAGCACAACTGCATCGATGAAGTCACCTACGTGCAAGGTACCATTGTCCTTTCTCCACAACCACCAATGTGGACACCATGCCTTCCAATCACAAAAGCCACCACAGGAATAGTCACCAACTTTTGGCTCTAAAGGTGTAGGTCCAGGAATTGTTTCTTTCCAAGCAGCATAGGCCTCATCCAGAACTGATTCTCCTTGTGCTTCGTAAGTTTTTGCTGTAACGGTATACCAGCCTTCTGCACGGATTGGTGGTGGATTTGGGTTGTTTGAAAGTATAATGTCACGATAGAGCAATAATTGCCTCCTAACTTCTGGTTTGAGGTCAGGGCTTGGAGCCCTCCCTGTCTTCAAATCGGCAACTACCCAACCTGTGATCTCTCCCTTATCATTAACATCGGCTAACAATAAATCGAGTCTACCCATCAGTTTGCCATCTTTTGTTCTTAATTCTCCTTCCGCGGCTAGAACCAATGCCATTACCCGCTTCCAAAGTGCGACAGTGATATTCTTAGGCGCCAGTTTTGGCACTCCTGCATGGGCTAAAAGAAGTTCAATTCCACCTGCTTGCTGAGTTCTGGCTTTGGAATATTCTTTTTCTTTCCAATCACCATGGCGTGGGGTATTTTCGAAAATATCTTTTTCTTCTTGCCACCGAGCCTGAAGCCGCTCTTCAGCGATTGTAGGCATCCAATCTGTCTCGGAATCATCTCTGCTTGAAAGGTCAAGTTGAACCAAATCTTCGATAGTAGCATGAACGGCGGTACCAAGGCTGGCTGCCATTCCAGTCTTACGAGGTAGGCGTTGTCTTGACAGCCAATATTGGCGTGGACAAATTTCCCATCTATTCCAAGAAGAGGGGGAAAGGCTGTGTGGTTTAGCGCTACCAGATTGTGTCATTCGGCTCCCTCTTTGGACGCTGCTTGGTCAACCATCAATAATCCGCCGGCGTGGCTATTGAAGGAAACTAACCTGCGGTAGCGATTAGTGCTATGACCTCTACCGGACACCATGCCTCCTCGTACTTTAGTCAAGGTCAGCCCTAATGTTGATGCGGAAGGAGCCCTTGTTGTCAGTTGTTTTCCGAGCGTAGGAATGGTCAGCAGTATCGTGGCTCACTTTCTAATTGATAAGTTAGAGTTGGAGTTTGTTGGGGGTATTAGAGATGCCCGTCTGCCTTCTCTTTGTCTCATTCAAGATGGCGCGCCCTTGCCTCCAATTCGAGTTTATGCGGGCTCTCCAGAATGCTCTATGGGTAATTGTGACAAATTAATTCTGCTAATGAGTGAATTACAAGTTCCGGATAGCATAACTTTTGATATCGTCGAAGCGGTGTTTGAATGGTCGAAAACTTCCAAGGTTGCAGCCGGTGTTCTGATTGATGCTTTTGCAAAAAAGGGCCTTTCTGGTGGACCGAATAGTGATTCTGAGCCAATGGTGGAATACGATGATACTGAAGATATAGATGTATTAGGAGTCGGTGCAACCGAACATATGCGAGAAGTCATCGAAAAGATGAAGATTCCATTACTTGAGAGTGGAGTGATGAAAGGGATGTCGGCGGCGATGCTCGCTGAAGGTCGAAGACGCGGCCTTGATTTATTGGCAATTCTCGTAGAAGCCGACCCCCGTTTCCCTGATGCCAGAGCCGCAGCAAAACTGATTGAACATCTCAATGTATTATTACCGAGTATTGAATTAGACAATGAACCATTGCTTGAAGAGGCTGAAAGACTTGAAGGTCAATTAAAGGCAATGCTGGAACATCAGTTGATGCCTTCTGAATCTCCTAAAGAATTGTCAGCAAATTCCATGCTATATGGTTGAGGCATTAATTTCAGTACGCTGACTAGGGCTGCTACAGAAACTATCAGCACCAATATGGAAGATGTTGTGCCTAATTCAACTGAATATTCTAATGGTTTAGACATCGGACCCATCAAAGATTCTCCTCGAGAAAATTTTCCACCCATCGAGGCTACTGTTAGAATGCTGCCACAAGCGGCCAAACCGATTAAGCCCTGAATAATTGCTGCAGGCCTGTAGTTCCACAAATTTGGACCCATACTAAATCTTCCATAGAACCATGCTGAAAACAGGCCGATACCAACCCATGAAAGAAGCATTTTATTGAATAATAATGGATTGTCGAGACCATCTCCTGGTGCTGCTAAGACGCCAGTAATAATTGCAAAGGGAAGGGCACAAAGACCTGCAACTACGCATACCAGCGATGTGCCATCACATAGTTCTGAAAGACGGGATGGATGCTTTTCTCTGAATGAAAGAATCAATCTCAACGAGATCATTGCACCCGCTAAGGCGATAGTTCCCACCGCTAATTCTGTGGCAACAACATGGAAAGTTCCTGCACTCACCATCAGAGCATCCCTCCTTTTTGAGCTGGACGAGCGAATCGTCGTTGCATTGCAATGGCGATTGCTGCAGCAAGAATGCCCCCTGCAATGGCCTGAATCATCAATGCTAGTTCATCGATATCATAGTCTGGTTTGCTTGATGACAATGTGAACCAAGGGGTTATTTCTTCCAAAGCAGGATTACTCAATTTGGCTCTCCAAGTCAAATTAGATTCAACTGAAGAGGCTGGCAAAGTGAAGGACCATGCACCGTCGCTCTGCTTGGTCAACGGAGCCTCTAGAATCGTTTCTGAAGAATCAGTCCGCCATTCAACAATGAGGTCATCGGTATCTTCTGTTTCAATTATTATCGTAGTTTCATCGCCAAGGTCTCTGCTTGAGGTTGGCTTCCAATCTTCTGAAAAACGTGGCAAATCCTCGGGCATCGGTTCTACCTCTATCTGGAGAGGAGTCGTTAATCTTCCAAGATAGGCATATTCTTCTGGATTTGGGTCTACACCATGATGAACCGCGGCATCAATGCTGTAATTTCCAGTAGTATCTGGTGCCTGTAATATCCAAGTAAAAGTTGCACCTTGGGTGGATGAAAACACCGGCTTCTCAACATAATTATTATTGCCGCCATTGGGGTCTTGTACAACTTTCCAATCATCTAAGGCTGAGCCGTCATTTGAAAGAAGGAAAACACCCACTAAACCCTTCTTTGAAAGTTCCATTCCGGAAGTTTTTATCGACAAAGAAATAAGTTGGCCTGTGAAAACCCTCTCTCGGTCTAATTCAATATTTATCGTGGCTGCTGAATCAGTTCCAGAAGAGCCGATATGGCATGAATCCATGCAAGAGAAGGCTCTTTCGGCATCTCCTTGACCGCCGGGCTTTGCCAAACTTGGTGAGGCCACAATCATTAATCCGGAAAAAATAATGACTAGAAGCCTCGATGATTTCATCAAGATTCACCACCGGACATCTTCTCCACAAATGCCAATAAAATAATCGTACCTGCTGCAATCAACATCAACAAGGTGAGAATCAAACCACCTTCAATCTTTGATGGGTGGGACCATGTGTCCAAAATCGGTAAAGTTACCTCGATTGAAGTCGACATCCCATCCGATAATACCAGCGACTCTTCTCCATCAACTACGACTACAACTGCATGGTGGGTTTCACCCAGTAACATGGAAGATGCTGTCCAAGATGTATTGGAAGTTTCTTCCATTAATTCGAGGCTGGATAAATCAGTATTATCTGTTATCGGTTCGAATGAGCGAAATACCTTGTATGTGACATTTGTGCCTTCAACAGCATCCCATGTTAAGGAAACAATAATACCGCTGCTACTTGCTTTTAGGCCAGTAACTGATGGTGCTTCAATGGTGGCAAGTTGGGCACTTGTATTTGCTTGTCCTCCCTCATTATCGATGACTACCAGAGTGGCTGTAGTTTCACTTGAGAGTGCTGAAATTGTGATTTCTGCTCCTTCGTATGAACTGCTTCCAATGGTCCAATACCAAGCAACAATATTTCCATCAAGGTCGAAAGAAGATGCACCTGATAGTGATAGATTAACGCCAGCCCAGGCTGGGCTAGGAACAACTTCTATTATTGCAGTTGGAGGTGAATTCACTACTTCCACTGAAGCGCTTGTGTAGGTTAGTGTGCCGCCATTTCCGTCGTCAAGGGTAATAATTGCATAATAGGTTCCGCCGGTTGTCGTCAAACTACTATCTAATGTATTTTCAGAAGAAATACTACCCGAAGAATCTTGCCAATTTACAGAATTAATGCTCACCTCATCTTCGTCAACATCTGCAGTCAAAATATTGAATGAAATATTATCCATTGTTGTTGGGGTGTTAGGTGAATACTCAAATGAGGGAATTGTTGGGTTTGAATTCTTTATCTCTACGTCTTTTCCAAATTCTTGGCCGTAGTCTGTTCCATCAAAAGGCGTTATTCCGACATGCCAAGCCTCACCTCTAGTAGTTAGATGTGAAAGAATGGTTGTTTTTCCAATCAGAGTGTTGTCATTCTGACCATTTATCTCCCACTGGATAGTTGGTATATCTTCTGAATCATCATCGTCATCAATGAAATCCCAAGTTACAACCAAATCTTGTGAAGAGTTAGGGTCTTCATTCCCTGATATCTGTATATTACTCAAGCGTGGTATTGAATTTACAATAATTACAGCATTCGAACTTGTCCATTCACTCCATGATATTCCATCATTAACTCTAACTTTGAATGACCACTCATCACCTTTGCTGGTTGCACTATTAGGTAGGGGGTTTAGGTCATTATGAATTGGCATGTAAGATGCGCCTTTGAACCACTGAACCTCGTTGTCATCCTCAACTTGTCCAACGTCTGCATCAGTGAAGGTCCATGATGCAGTCAAATCTGAATTTGTATCTCCATCTCCATTTGCTACCAACGAAAGTGATTCTGCAGTTGGTGCGATGTTTGATGAACCAATAATTATGGTTGTTGAAGAAAAAGTTTGACCCGTATCGACTAAATCTGTTGGAGTGATATCATAATACCACTCATCTCCAATTCTTGTGGCCATTGAAGAAACCGTTGTTGCATCATTCAATGAAGTCTGAAGTACCCCTTCAAGATACCAGCGGATACTATCAACGCTAGTTGAGTCTTCATCAGCATCAGTGAAGTTGAATGCTGCAGTTAGATCGGTATTTTCATTTGCATCGCTTGGTGTTATGCTTGCATCGAGTACACTTGGGGCTGTATTGGCTATTGTGGTGGCACTACTGATTTGGGTGGTGCCGGAATCCTCGCCATCGCTAGGGGTTATGGAAAAAGTCCATTCCTGACCTTTACTGGTTGCTGATGCTGGTACTGTCAATAAGTTGAGCAAGGATGATTGAGGCCCCCCATCTTTACTCCAAGATACTGTTGAGCCGCTTTCTGGGTCACCATCTGAATCAAAATAAGCATAACTAGCAACTAAATCATCAAGTGTTCCTGGAGTTTGTGGTGTTAACGAAAGCGAAGAAGCAGAAGGGGCATTATTGGCTTGAGTAGTTTCGGTAATTGAATGAGTAGTTGCTGAATAAGAATCACCGGTTTTATCTCCATCTCCATTAACTGCATTAACTGCTAAACCGACACTAACACTACCACTGCTTGCTGAAGGAGCAGTCCAATCAACAGTCCAACTACGGCTGTTTGAATTACTATGGGTTGCACTTAAGCCACTGATTTTTGCATTAGTTCCAGCATTGGAAAGTGATCCTTTATCGACTGCTAATGAAAAACCGCCTTTTGTTCCTGAAACTCCACCAGTCATTCCAATATTAACGGAGTAAGTTTGGCTTGGGTTATAGGATGATGGAAAGTCATGAGTAGGGGTGACTGAACCAGATGAATGACAACTACAACCACTACTATTATTGAATTTTCCAGTACTACTTCCCTGCATCATCGGTAAGGAGTACATCAACATCATGATGCAAACAACAACAATTACCTTCGCTCTATTCGATGCCATGAATAAAATGGGTGGAGGTAAATGACTTGAATATTGGCCTGAAAATCAGAAATCAAATAATGTCTTAGAAAGAGATGCCTTTGTGTCTGAGTTCTCATTGATTAAATCGATTAGAGATTTTTCATCAAGAACTCTAACTCCGATTTTTTCAGCTTTTGCTAATTTGCTACCAGCATTTTCACCTGCTACAAGATAGTCCAAGTTTGCCGAAACCGAAGATACTACTTTTCCGCCTTCGCCTTTGATTGCCAATTGTACCTCTTTTCTGGATTTACTCATTGTTCCAGTAACACAAAAGGTACTTCCAGAAAGTTTGCCTTTGTTTGGGGCTTCGCCTTCTTCGTTAATTTCTAAGGAATCGACTAATTCCTTTATCATGCTCTTTCTGATTTCAAGACCCGAATACAATTGCTCAACGACTTTTTCTCCAATTCCATCTATTGAGGTCAATTGTTCGATGCTTTGTTCCTCGCCATTTTTCCAATCCTCTACAGCCTGCATTAGAACCTCTATGGTCTTCATTTTTTGAGCCACTAATGTTGCTAATTCTGGACCGATTCCTGAAATCCCTAATGCATGGATAAATTTTGAGAGTGGCATTGACCTGCTTGAGTTTATTTCTTGGAGAATATTGTTAGCAGATTTATCTGCCATTCTTTCTAGGCTTAGCAAGTCCTTTTTGCTTAGCGAATAAAGTTGGGATATTCTAGTAACTAATCCTGATTCATCAAATTGTTTGGCTAATTTCTCACCGATTCCATCCATCTCCAAGGCTTGACACCAATAGGTCAAGGCTCTAACTGTACGAGCAGGGCACTGCATGTTTTGGCATTTGAGAAAAGCCCCTTCTGTAATCAATAAATCAGCACAGCGTGGGCATGAAGATGGAATTTTCACTCCTTCATACTTTGGTAAAGTTCCATTGAAGGGCTCGCCATCTGCGTGTTTTCTCCCTGCTAAATCAGAGACTGTGGCTTTGCCAATTACCGATTCTATTTTTGGTATCACATCTCCTCTTCTAACAAGTCTAACTTTATCGCCAATTTTGATTCCTAGTCGATCTAATTCTCCCACATTATGGAGGGTCGCATTCTCTACAGTTACTCCTCCAACCATTTGCGGGGCTAATCGAGCAACTGGTGTAACTGTGCCAGTTCTACCTGTTTGCCAATCGATATCTAGTAAAACTGTGCTTGCAACTTCTGGAGGAAATTTCCAAGCTAAGGCCCAGCGAGGGTGGTGAGCGGTCATGCCCAATAATTCCCTCTTTGCAAGTGAGTCTACTTTGAAGACAACCCCGTCTATTTCAAATTTGTATTTACTGCGTTGATCTGCCCACTCTATTGTAGTTGAAATCATTGAATCTGCATCTGGGTGAACTTCCCAAGGTGCAGGCTCAATACCGGTTTTGCTAAGCCATTCTAATAATTCAGAATCCGCCTCCACCTGCGGTGGATTTTGTGAATCTGGGTGTCTATCTTCAGTGCTGGGGAATTTTACATCATATGCTTGGAATAAGAGGTCTGCAGCATTTGCTTTCCCTTTTTCTGTATGCTTTTGCCGTAAGGCGCCTGCTGCTAGGTTGCGAGGGTTGGGTGATACTTCGCGGTATTTTGCTTCAAAGATAGCAAGTGGCATCACTACTTCGCCTCTTATGTGGGCATCTACTTTTAATCCAAGGTTTTCAGGGATGTTTGGGATTCTTCTGGCATTCTTGGTGACATCTTCACCTCTCTCGCCGCTACCTCTTGTTGCTGCCCTTACCAATCTCCCCAACCGATATTCTAATGACAAGGCTGAGCCGTCTAGTTTTGGTTGGCTAAGAAATGCTTCTGCTTCGAGAGTGGTCTCCGTTGCAAAATGTTGGATTTCTTCATCAGTTGTTGCCTTGTCTAGGCTTCTCATCGCAAATAAGTGGTCAACTTTTTTTGAACCTGGGTCGATATCTGAACCAACTTTGGATAATTGTGGGTGGTGGGGGTCGATTTGCTTCAATTCATCCAGCAATTCATCAAATTCTGAGTCGCTTAAATGGGGTGCTGCGAGGTTGTAGTATAGGTGTGAATGGTGGGCTAATTGCTCT